>ERZ1643246.1522-NODE-1522-length-25076-cov-12.583430_pt1 | contig 25076 bp, 18 predicted proteins | sample MGYA00579265_ERZ1643246 | MGnify/ENA primary metagenome ERZ1643246 (study PRJEB29033, sample SAMEA4952261) | chicken gut metagenome | biome: Broiler Chicken; feature: Gastrointestinal Tract; material: Caecum | place: Ireland | collected 2018 | study: Broiler...
TTCTCAACAATATTTCCTTTCTCGTCTGTTATTGTTTCTATAACATTTCCTTCTTTGTCTTTTATTGTTGTTTTTATAATATTTCCTTCTTTATCTATTACTTTCTCAACAATATTTCCTTTCTCGTCTGTTATTGTTTCTATAACATTTCCTTCTTCGTCTTTTATTGTTGTTTTTATAATATTTCCTTCTTCATCTTTTACTACTTCTATAATATTATTATTATCTTGATTTATAGTAGTTCCATTACTAGATACTTCAGTATTATTTTGTGTATTATTACTATTTGAATTACTTCCACTTCCTCCAGAACTTCCACCACTATTATTTTCATTATCATCAACTTTTTTAAAAGTATTTGTAAATTTTGTTTCAATAGTTTTATTATAAATAATAGTACCTTCATTATTTTCTGAAGATATTTCATAATCTGAAGCTAATTCTTCATCTTCTGTTATTTTATATTCTATATTTTCTGGTATATCTTTTATTATTATATATTCTCCACTTTTTAAAGTAACTATATCACCATTTTTTATTTCTCCTTTTAAATTATCTGGTCTGTTACTTTCATAATTAAATGTTTTACCTGAATTTAATTCTATTTTAAATTTAAAATCTTTATTAAGGTCTGCACCTTCTCCTTTTACTTCCTTACTCAATTTTAAATTTCCTTTTTGAGCTTTAAATATATTTATAAATTTTGCTTCAACAGTTTCATTAGCAATAATAACATTTTCATTATTTTCTGAAGATATTTCATAATCTGAAGCTAATTCTTCATCTTCTGTTATTTTATATTCTATATTTTCTGGTATATCTTTTATTATTATATATTCTCCACTTTTTAAAGTAACTATATCACCATTTTTTATTTCTCCTTTTAAATTATCTGGTCTGTTACTTTCATAATTAAATGTTTTACCTGAATTTAATTCTATTTTAAATTTAAAATCTTTATTAAGGTCTGCACCTTCTCCTTTTACTTCATTACTTAATTTTAAATTTCCTTTTTGTATTTTAGTATTTTTAAATATTATAGAAATATCAAAGTTATCTTTATTTACAGTTCCACTTGTTTCATTAATTGTTGTCAAACTATAATCTTCTAAAGATTTTTCATCTTCTTCAACTATATAATTTGCCCCTAATGGTAATATTATATAAATTGTATCATTATGTGCTAATTTAAAATTAAATACACTTTCTGTTATACGACCTGATTTAATAGGTACATTATTTCTAACTATTTCATATAAATAATCATTATTATTATTATTTATATCATCATAGTTATCTATTGTAAGTTTAAAATCAAATTCTCTATCTAATTCAGCATTTAGACCTTCAACTTCTTTTGTAATTGATAACATACCTTTAAGAGTATTAACAACATTAACTTCATTTTCTTTATCTATATTAATAGTACCTTTATTTGAAGGTGTATAAATAATATGATAATTATCACTTGTATAATCTGTTTCTACAACCTCATATGGTGTATCTTTTGGTATATTTTCTATTACAATAAATTCATTATGTTTTAATTTAAATTTTTCACCACTTTTTATTTTACCATTAGATATAGAATTATTAACATCTTTAGTATTATAAATCTTATAATCATAGTAATTATTATTATTTTCTAATGTTAAAGTAAATTCAAAATATTTATTGTTTTCACTTTGGATTTTATTAGTATCCTCTATAACTGTTTTACTTACTTTTAAATTTCCAACAGAATTTTTATTATAGTGTATAAAGTCTATTGTATCTTCCCCCACTGGTTCATTATCTGCTATTATATTAAATTTGCCATCTTTATCTTGTATAACTTCAAGTTGCATTTCTTCATTATTTTGTATAAATCCTATTGGTGGGTCTGATGTCACTTTTAATGTATAACTTCCTTCAGGTACTGCTCTAAAATTTGCCTTCCCGTCTTTATCTGTAACAATTTGTTTTAAAACTTTGTCATCTCCAACTAATAGTGATATTTCAACATTTTCTTGTTTTATTGGATTATTATCTTGGTCATTTATTTCTACACCAAATCTAGCTCCTCTTTTTAAAGAAGCATCAACATCTGATTGTAATATTTCATAAGGTTGTTGTTGACTTTCTAATTCTTGACCTAACCCTTCTAAAACAACATGATTTCTAATAGTTCCTGGATTTCCTGTTATTTCTGTTCTATAAGTTAATCTATATCCTTTACTATTTTGTGGAAAATTTAATTCTAATGTTCTAGTATCATCATTATAAATTATAAATTGTTCAATATTTGATACAAAATTACCATCTATATAATTACCTGTTTCTTCTTGTAAAACTAGCTCTTTTAATAAAATTCCTTTTTCTCCACCAAAAACAATATCTCCTGTTTTATTATCTTTTATTAAATCTAAACCATATGGTAAAGTATCTTTTAATTTTATATTATCTCTATTTATATTGTAAGGTTTATATTCTATATTCCAAGTTAAATACCCTTTATCTTTAGTACTAATGTCAACTTTTTTATTTAATATTTCACTTTTAAATGAAAAATCTTCCCAATCATTATATTTAACTCCCACAATATCATTATAAATATATGCTGTATTTTTGCCAGAATATGTTTTATTTTTAGAAAACCAATCTAATACATTTTCATTTTTAGGTCCTATCTTTACTGCTATAACATAAGGTTTTGTAATTTTATCAAATGTAAATTGAGCTTTATTTTCACTTTCAAGCATTTCAAATTTTAGAAAATCTTTATACTCATCACTACTAACATACCTTGTTGCATTTACAAGTTTTTCACTACCTTTTACACCTTCATATAATAGAAATGGTTGATCATTTACATTTTTTATTTCCCAACCACTAGGAAACAAATCTTCTACAATAAACGCTCCTAGATGTTCTAAATTAGTACTATTATTATTTATATGTATTCTAAACATTATAGATTTATCATCATAATTAAATACATTCTTTGTACTTCCTGAAGAATTCAATTTACTAATACTTTGTTTATTATCAACACCATTTTCTTCAATAAATTTCATACCTTGTACACTTATCATATCTTTTTCAATCATAACACTTTTTATTATTTGTGTTCCTGATACTTCAAATAATTTTTGGTCATTATTATATAAAATAGCTGTATTTTTAATATTACTATTTCCATTTATAGCATATCTTTTAGGGTCTGTTAATAATGTTTTAAAATTAAAAGATTGTGATTTATTATTTGGAATACCTTGTGTATTTGGTCCTGTTATTATTAATAAATCTGCTACAGGATTTCCATCTTGTAAAACTTTTAAAACCTCTAATTCTAAATCATCACTACTATTAAAACTGCTTTCAACATATGATTGATAATATGAAGGTGTAACCTGTTTTAAAAATTCAATTGGTATTATATTACCCTCTACTGTAACATTATCAAAATTTATAGATTTATTATCTCCATATACTAATAAATCTAATATTCTTAAATCATTTCCATAATCATAGTCTGGATTATGAAAAACTACATTCCAATTTATTTCTCTGGTTGCTGAATTATATCCATTTCCACCTTTAGTTAATGGATTTATACCAAGAGTTACACTATTTGTAGCTTTTATACTTTTTGTAACATTAGGTATTTTTAATATTGCTGTATTTTCAAATACTTTTTGACCAATTTCAGAAACTCCTTTATCTATTTCAGTATGTATAATTAAACGTTTTGGTTTATTAACATTATTAATTTGATATGTATAATTTGGTGGTTCTTGTGAAATTTGTTGTTCATCAATCCAATCTGTACCATTATAACTTTGTATTTTAGCTGAAATAAACTTTGTATCATTTGGTAACTTATCTTCAATTAATAAAGGTTGTTTAAAATCATATCCTACGCTGTTTATATCTATTGTCCAATCTATAAATCTACCTTTATCATTTTTTGTTATATTACCTTCTTTTGTTATCCAATTATTTTGAATTTCAATACTTTTTTCAAATTTGGCTTTGTTATTATTTTGCTTTTTTATATAAGCTATATTTTTTATAGTACTTTTATTATTAGTAAATAATTTGTCATCTGGAATTGTAGTTTTAAAATGTAAATACTTTTCAAATCCATCACTTTTTTGAAATTCATATTTAATAGTATTATCAACTATAGAAAATCCATTTGAAACAATTGTAGCATTTTCTATATTACCATCATTACTTAATTTAAAACTATCATTTACATAATCACCTACATCTTTTAAATTGTCTTCAAAAGTATAACCTAATAAAGTACCAATTAATCCATCTTCAAATATAGATTGTACTTTTATTGTCCAATCTATAACACCTTCTTTTATATTAGGTATTCCTTTTTTTTCTCCACTTATAATAGGCTCTTGTTCTGGAATAGTAACTGTATATGTTTTATCATATATATATATATTATGGTTACCTGGTTTACTAAACTCTCCTTCCATACTATATCTTAAATTTACATAAAATGAAGCATATACATTAAATATATCTTCTTCTACTAAATCTGTAAAAGTAAGTTTCATTCCACTATTTTTAAGCTCTAATTTTCCTATTGTAAGACTTGGTTGACCACTTGGGTGAACATCTACAGATAATTCATTTTCAAATTTTAAACCTTTAGGTACTTCAAATAATGCATAATCACCACTATTAACCCATTCTGCAGGAGTTGGAGAGTCACCTTGAACAGGAACTTTAAATTTATAATCTATTTTTATAGGCTTTATATAATCTAATTCACTACCACTTGGCATAACTATATTATCTTGTAAAACTTCAATTGTGTTTTCTTCACTTAGCAACAAATCTGTTACATCTTTAGGTTGTAGATTAAAATTTATATCCTCATTACTAATTTCATTTTCACTATTTTCTAATTCTTCACTTGGAAATAAAGGTAATGTTACTGGATAATTTTCATCTGGAAAAATTGGTAACGTTACTGGATAATTCTCCATTATATCACTTGCTAATACACTTGTATATGATGAAGTAAAAAATAAAACAATAATTAATAAAATTGCTAAAAACTTTCTAAATACTCTATTCATAATTATCTCCTATAAATGTAAATTAGTTTTATTAATTTTTTATAATATTTAACATATATTTGAATTATATTATAAATATAATATAATGTCAACTAATGTAACATTTAAACTTTAATAATTTTTAAATAAATATAAATATTATTTAATATTTATATTTATTTAAAAATTTTACATAAAAAAAGGAGTAATCACTCCTTTTTAAAATTTTGTAGCTAAATATTTTTCTATAGATGTAATAGCATTAGCTCCATCAGAAACAGCTGTTACAATTTGTCTTAAAGCTTTTGTACGAACATCACCAGCTACAAATACACCTTCAACAGATGTTTTACAATCTTCTGTAGCTACTATATAGTTTCCATCATCTAATTGTAAATGTTTTTCAAAAATATGGCTATTAGGTACAATACCTATTGCTACAAATATACCATCTACTTCAATTTCTTTTTTCTCATTATTTTTAACATTAGATACATTTATACCTTGAACTTCATTTTCACCATATATTTCATCTACAACTGTATCCCAAATTACCTCTATATTACTTATAGAAAATACTTTTTCTTGTAAAATTTTTACTCCTCTAAATTCATCTCTTCTGTGTATAAGATAAACTTTTTTACAAATTCTTGATAAAAATATAGCATCTTCTAATGCTACATCACCACCACCTACTACTGCTACAGTTTTTTCTTTATAAAAAGCACCATCACAAGTAGCACAATAAGAAACACCTTTACCATAAAATTCTTTTTCACCCTTAACCTCTAAAAGTCTATGTTGTGCTCCTGTTGCTATTATTACTGTTTTTGTTAAAAACTCATTCTTTTTACAATGTACTTTTTTAATATCATCCATTATTTCAAGTTCTAAAACTTCATCTTTTATAAATTGTGAACCCAATTTTTCTGCGTGTTGTCTAAATTTTTGTCCCATATCAAAACCATTTATTTCTGGTAATCCTGGATAATTATCTACTTCATAAGTATTTAAAACTTGACCTCCACTCATATATTGTTTTTCTATTGTTATAGTTTTAAGTTTTGCCCTTTCTGCATATATAGCAGCAGCAAGACCTGAAGGTCCTGAACCTATTATTACAACATCATATATATTTTCATTATTATTCATTTTATCACCTCTAAATTTAATTATACCTTTATATTACCTATTTAAAACATTTATGTCAATGATTATCTTTTTATTATCAATCTTGTAAATTTAGTTAATTGTAATAAATATCAATATATGTTATAATAATTATAATTTATATTTTAGGAGGGCTAAAATGAATAGTTTTTTTGATTTAGACAACCCTGCTTGGCGATTTGTAGGGAAATTTTTTGATGCTTGTTTTTTAAGTGTTGTATACCTTATATTTTGCTTACCTATATTTACAATAGGTGCAGCTAATACTGCTTTATATTATGTATTTTTAAAACTTGCTAAAGATGAAGAAGGTTATTTAATTAGAGATTTTATAAAATCTTTTAGACAAAATTTTAAACAAGCTACTATTGTTGGAATTTTACTTACTATTATAGGTATAATTTTAATTGTTGATATTTTTTGGTTTAAAACAAAAGCTAATGTTTTAGGAAATCAACAAGATTACTTTATGTATTATATATTTTGGATAATATTTTTAGTTTATAGTGTAATATATTTATACATATTTCCTTTAATAGCTAAATTTGAAAATAACACTAAAAATATGTTTAAATTTGCTTTTATAATGTCTATTAAACATTTAGGTTGGACTACATTAATGATTGTTTTAGCTGTAGTAATAATATTATCTGCTTCAAAAGTTCCACCTATATTAGTTTTTATACCTGGTATATTAGCATTTTTTAATTCTCATATTTTCAATCATATATTTAATATTTATATAGTAAAAATGAAAGAAAATAGCCTTGAAAATGAAGAAAATAAATAATTTAAAATATAAAAAAGTATATGAAAGTTTAAACTTTCATATACTTTTTTTATTTTAATATTTTCTTTAACTTTTCTACATCTTCATTATTTTTATATCTAATTTCTATATCAAAAAGATTGCTAGCCTTTAACACTCCTTTTTTATGTGTAAATAAATCATAACTATATTCTCCATGATATGCACCTATTCCACTCTTACCTCTACCACCAAAAGGTATATTATGATTAGTTGTTTGTAATATAGTATCATTTATACATATATTTCCTGATGGTATATTATTTATTAAATTATTAATAAATTTTTTATTATTAGAAAATATATACATACTCAAAGGATTTTTATTATATTCTACTATATTATGTATATTTTCTATATTATCATAAGGTATTATAGGTAATATAGGTGCAAATATTTCTTCTTTCATAATTAAATGTGCCATAGAAACATTAGTTATATATGTTGGCTCTATTTTTAATTTTTGTTTATCATATTTACCACCATATACAATTTCACAGTCATCTATTAAATTTAAAACTCTATCAAAATTTTTATTATTTATTATTTTAGGATAATTCTCATTATTTAGTGGTTCTTTACCCCAAAACTCTTCTGTATAATAAATAATCTTATCTATTAATTTACCTTTAATTTTTCTATCTACTAATAAATAATCTGGAGATATACAAGTTTGACCAGCATTTAAAGTTTTACCCCATACTATACGTTTAGCAGTTTTATCTAAATTTATATTTTTATCTACTATACAAGGACTTTTTCCACCTAATTCTAAAGCTACTGGTGTTAAATTTTCACTTGCCTTTTTCATTATTATTTTCCCTACATTAGTACTTCCTGTAAAAAATATAAAATCAACTTCGTTTTCAATAATATTTTCTACTACATCAGCTTCACCTAAAACAACTTCACAATAATCTTTTTTAAATGTTTTTTCTATTATAGTTTTTAATACTTTAGAACTATTACTTGAATATTCTGAAGGCTTTATTATAGTACAATTTCCTGTTGCTATTGCTCCTATAAGTGGTGATATTGTAAGTAAAAATGGATAATTCCAAGGTGATATAATAAAGCAAACTCCATATGGTTCTTTTATTTCATAACTTTTATATCCAAAAAGCATTAATGGGGTTTTCTTATGTTTTATTTTTGATAATTTTTTTATATTTTTTATAAAATATTCTATTTCTTGTAAAACTGGTAAAATTTCTGCTGAATAAGTAGCAAATTTTGAACGACTTAAATCTTTTTCCAATGCTACCATAATATCATTTTCATATTTTATTATGCTATCTTTTAAATTTTTAAGCATTTCTATTCTAAAATTTATATTTCTTGTTAAACCAGTTTTAAAAAATATTTTTTTATTTTCTATTATATTTTTATACACTTTAAATTCTTTCCTTTTGTATATATTTTTTTTCTAAAACTTTTAACTTCATAAAATATGCTGGTACAACTATTAATGCACCACCTGCCCAAGCTGCTGGACAAGCAAGACATATAGCTAAATATCCTATCATGCCTACAAATCCAACTGCTACAACTACTCTACCTACTAACTCTGTAATACTAGCTACTAATGGAAAAACTGTATCCCCCATACCTTGAATAGAACTTCTATATAATATTAAAAGCATAAGTGGTATAAAGAATGAACAAGCCCATAATAAATATAATTGTACATTTTCTGTAACAGCTGTTTTATCTGTACCTTCAGATAAAAACATATTTATAAGTGGTATGTTAAATACATATATTACTGCACTACATATAAGTGCTAATACTACACCTATTATTGTCATTTTTTTCATACCTTCTTTTATTCTATCTATTTTACCAGCACCTAAATTTTGTCCTGTATATGTACTACCAGCAATTCCTAATGTAGAAAATGGCTGTATAGCTAATTGTTCTATTCTACAACATACTGTATAACTAGCTACTGCTATTGTGCCTAAACTATTTACAGCACTTTGTAATAATATACTACCTATTGCTATTACTGAATATTGAAAAGCCATAGGAAACCCTATATTTAAAAGTAATTTTGCAGAAGTTTGATTATAATAAAAGTCTTCTTTTTCCATTTTTAATATAGGGAATTTTTTATGCATATAAAAAACACATAGTAAAGCTGATATACCTTGTGATATAACTGTTGCCCAAGCTGCACCAGCTGCTCCCATATTAAAAGCTAATATAAATAAAAAGTCTAATACAATATTTAAAAATGATGCTATAATAAGAAAATATAGAGGTGTTTTACTATCCCCTAAAGCTCTTAATATACTAGCAGTCATATTATAAGCCATATTTGTAAACAACCCTAATAATATTATTATCATATAATCATATGCATACTGATAGATATCTTCAGGTGTTTTCATAAGTAGTAATAATTTTCCTAATCCTATAGTTGATATTAATGTTAATACTAAAGCTACACCTATAGTAAGATATGTACTCATAGCTACATAATGCCTTACTCTTTTAGGATCATTTGCTCCAAAAGCTTGTGAAATAGGTATAGCAAAACCACTTGTCATACCCATTGCAAAACCTAATATAAAAAAGTTTATAGCACCTGTTGAACCAACACCTGCTAAAGCCTCTGTTCCAACATATTTACCTACTATAATAGTATCTACCATACTATATAATTGTTGAAATATATTACCTATAAGAAGTGGTATAATAAATTTTATTACCAATTTAGTAGGATTTCCTACTGTCATATCATTAGTCATAATTTATTCCTCGCCAAAAAATTTATTATAAAGTTCTTTTAAAGTTTCTATTACATTTTTGCAAGTATAATTTGCAACCTTTTTTACTTCTTCATGTGCATTTTCCATAGCATAACTATATTTAGCATCTGAAAGCATTTCTATATCATTAAAATTATCACCAAAAGCTACTGTTTCATCACTATTAACTTTTATAACTTCTTGTAATAATTTTATTGCATTACCTTTATGTGTGTTAATGTTCATAAAGTCATACCAAGTATGTCCTGAAGTAGTATGTTGAAATTTATCACCATAATCTTTTGAAAAATATTCAATAAGTTCATTATCTATACCTTTTTTATAAAATAATGATATTTTTAATATATCTTGGTCTATCTCATCAAAAGATTTTATAATAGTAATATGATTTTGTATTTCATTTCCTACTAATTCATCAAAATCTTTACATTTAGGCATAATATAAGTTGTATTTTCGCCACATATAAATAACTCTGTATTTTCTCTATCTAATATTTTTTGAGCTAATTCTAATGCTAAATTTACATCTATAGCTGATTTATATAATACTTCATTATTATATACAACTAATGCTCCATTTTCTGCTATATATCCTATTTTATCTTTAACTGGTGCAAATATTTTTTGTAAGTTATAAAGTTGTCGTCCACTTGTAGCAAAAAATAACACACCTTTTTCATAAAATTTTTCTATTAATTCAAATAATTCTAGTTCTATTTGGTCAGCATATCCCTGAAGAAGTGTTCCATCTATATCACAAGTAATAAGCTTAATCATTTTTATTCTCCTTTAAAAACTATAATGTTTTAGCTCTAGTTTCTATATTTTTTTGAAAATTTAATACTTTATGGTCATAATCTTTATCCATAAATGTAGATGTTATCATAAAATCTGCTGAAGATTTATTATTAGCAATAGGTATGTCATAAACTTGAGCTATACGAAGAAGTGCTTTAACATCTGGGTCATGTGGTTGTGCTGTTAAAGGGTCTGAAAAAAATACTATAAAGTCAATAACACCCTCTACAATTTTTGCACCTATTTGTTGGTCACCACCTAAAGGTCCACTATTAAATCCTTTTACTTTAAGACCTGTATTATCTGTTATCATTCTTGATGTTGTACCTGTTCCATAAAGTTTATGATTTTCTAATATATGTTTATACTTTTTACACCATTCTATAAGTTCTCTTTTTTTATTATCATGTGCTATAAGTGCTATATTCTTTTGTTTTTTTATTGTTAATGTGATATATTCATCTGTCATAAATTTCTCTCCTATTCAACATCTATTAATCTACCTTTGTTATAATATTTTAAATCTTCTTCTGTTATTTCTCTTAAAACTTTACAAGGGTTACCAACTGCTACAACATTTGCTGGTATATCTTTTGTTACTATACTACCAGCTCCTATAACACTATTTTCACCTATTGTAACTCCTGGTAAAATTACTGTACTAGCTCCTATCCAAACATTATTTTCTATTTTTACTGGCAAATTATATTGTCCCTTTTTAGCTCTTAATGTTGGACTTATTGGGTGTGTTGCTCCTGCTACAACTACATTAGGAGCAAACATAACATTGTCACCTACAAATATATCTGTATCATCTACTAAAGTTAGATTAAAATTTGCATATACTCCATTACCAAAATGTACATGTCTTCCACCCCAGTTTGCTCTTAAAGGTGGCTCTATATAACAATCTTTGCCTATTTCTGCAAACATTTGTTTTAATAGTTCTTGTCTTTTTTCTAATTGTGATGGTCTAGTTTCATTAAAATCATATAATAATTCTAAACATTTTAATTGTATTTTCATTAATTCTTCATCGTGAGAAAAGTATATTCCACCATTTTTCATTCTTTTTTTAATTTCTTCTAAATTCATAATAAACCTTCTTTCTAAGCCTTAGAAAAGATATAAAATAAACCCTAATATAAGATTTTATTTTTATATTACTATATATTTATATAAAAATCAATATATTTTTGATTGTTAAAATATACATTTAAATACATTATTTTTTATTTAAATTTTCAAGATATTCTTCTAAAGATATTTTTTTATCAAATATTTCTTTTGCTGCTTCTTTTCCTACATATCTATAATGCCAAGGTTCATAAGAAATTCCTGTTATATCTGTTTTATCTTTTGGATATCTTAAAATAAATCCATATTTATATGAATTTTCAAGCAACCATTTTTGTTCTGGTGTATCTTCTTGTTTTTCATCTAAATTTTGATAATCTAATGAAACAATATCTAAAGCTAAACCTGTTTGGTGTTCACTAGTTCCAGGTATTGCAATCCATTTTTCTGTTTCTTCTTTTGCTTCACTTTCAGAATATCCCTTATTTATATAATCTTTTATCTGATTGTCATATAAATCTATTTGATATTCCATACTTCTATAAGATGAACAAATAACAGGAGATAAGCCTTCACCTCTTGCACTATCCATCATATCTTGCAAATCATTGTAAGCTCTTTCATCAATAGAATGTCCATTACTTAAAGTTACTGTTTTTACAGAAAAATCATTTGGCAACTTATTCCATTTATTTGCTAAAACTAAATTCCAAGGTAATTCTTTTTCTTCTTCTTTTTGTTGATTTAAATTATTATCTTCTGTGATATCTTCAATATTATCTTCTACATTATCTTTAATATCACTATTTACAACTTGTGCTTTTTTATTATATTTCATACCAACTAAAAAAAATATTAAAATACCACCTAATAAAAAAATGACTTTAAATTTCTTTTTAAGTCTTCTTCTAGGTCTTCTTTTAAGTGTTCTTATAGGTCTTCTTCTATTTCTATTAGTCATAAAATTGCTCCTTTTATATTTTCTTATAAAACATTAAATTTCGACATAATTATACTATCATATTTTTATTATATAAGTAAATATAAAATTAATTGAATAAATGAATTTTTTTAATTTTTTATATATAAAAGTTAAAAGAGTGCAGAATTTTCTACACCCTTTGAACTTTATTAAAATTTGTAATTTAATCTTGTGAATATAAATGACAAGCTGTGTAATGTCCATTACCATAATCTTTCCAAACAGGTGCTTGTTCCTTACAAATATCCATACATTTTGGACATCTAGTATGAAACTTACAACCTTTAGGTGGATTAGATGCTGAAGGTATATCACCTTCTAATATAATTCTATTCATTTTTTTGTCTGGGTCTGGTATAGGTACAGCACTAAGTAAAGCCTCTGTATAAGGGTGTTTAGGATTTGCAAATATTTGTTCTTTACTAGCTAATTCTACTAAACTACCTAAATACATAACACCTACCATATCTGCTAAATATTCAACAACAGATAAATCGTGAGATATAAAAAGATATGTTAAGCCATTTTTAGTTTGTAAATCTTTCATAAGATTTATAACTTGAGCTTGTATAGAAACATCAAGAGCTGAAACTGGCTCATCTGCTATAACCAATTCTGGTCGAAGTGCTAAAGCTCTAGCTATACAAATTCTTTGTCTTTGACCACCTGAAAACTCATGTGGATATCTATCTATATAATATCTTCTAAGTCCACATTCTTCCATAACTTGTAATATATAATCTTTAAGTCTATTTTTTTCTACAAGATTATGCTCACGAACAGCTTCTCCTATTATTTCACCAACTGGCATACGAGGGTTTAATGATGAATAAGGGTCTTGAAATATCATTTGTATTTTAGGTCTTAATGCTTTTAAATCTTTTTTATTTAATGCAAAAATATCTTGACCATTTAAAAGTGCTTGACCAGCTGTTGGCTCTACTAATCTTATTAATGTTCTACCTATTGTAGTTTTACCACAACCAGACTCACCTACAAGCCCAAAAGTTTGACCTCTATTAATAGAAAAAGAAACACCATCTACAGAACGTACTTGCCCAACAGTTTTTTGTAAAACACCTGCTTTTATAGGGTAATGCTTTACAAGGTTTTTAACCTCTAAAAGAACTCTATCATTATTCGCCATTTTTTAACCCTCCTTTCTTTCATTATAAAGATGACAAATAACTTTATGTGTATCACTTACATCTACTATACTTGGATATACACTATCACAAATATCCATACAATCTTCACATCTATTTTTAAAGAAACAACCACTAGGCATATTTATAGGGTTAGGAACTGCTCCTGGTATAGAATATAATCTATCTGTACCTTCATTTAATACTGGTCTAGATTTTAAAAGTCCTTTTGTATAAGGATGTTTAGGATTTTTAAAGATTTCTTTAACTTCTCCTTTTTCTACAACACGTCCTGCATACATTATAACAACATAATCTGCCATTTCTGCAACAACACCTAAATCGTGTGTTATAAGCATAATAGAAGCATTTATTCTATTTTTTAAATCACGAAGTAAATCTAATATTTGAGCTTGTATAGTAACATCAAGTGCTGTTGTTGGTTCATCTGCAACAATAAAGTTAGGACCACAAGCCAAAGACATAGCTATAACAACTCTTTGACGCATACCACCTGATAACTCATGAGGATAACTTTTATATATTTCTTCTACACGAGATATACCAACAGCTTTTAAAAGTTCTAATGTTCTTTGTTTTCTTCCTTCTTTTGTTTCTTTTGGGTCGTGATAATAAATAACTTCTTCTATTTGTTCTCCTATTGTAAATATAGGATTTAAACTTGTCATAGGTTCTTGAAATATCATAGATATTTCTCCACCTCTTATTTTTCCATGTATACTTTGAGGCAATTTAGCAATATTTACTACTTTTCCTAAATTTTTACTATTATATCTTATTTCACCACCAGCAATTTGTCCATATGGTCCTGGTAAAAGCCCCATAAGTGATAAACTTGTAACAGATTTACCACAACCAGACTCACCTACTACACCAACTGTTTTACCTATTGGTATATCAAAAGAAACACCATCTACTGATTTTACAGTACCAGCATCTGTATAGAAATATGTTTGTAAATTATCAAATTCTATTAAATTATCTGGATTTTTCATTTGTGTAACATATTCTTGTTCTGGTACATTTTTTCTATTTTTTTGTTTTGTATATTCTTTAAACTTCTGTTTATTAAACTTTTTAATTTCTTTTTCTTTTAACTTTAATTCTTTTTTACTTAAAGCCATTATCTTTCACCTACCTTTTCATTTTAGGGTCAAAGGCATCTCTTAGACCATCACCAACAAAGTTAAATGCCATTACAAGAAGTAAAATAGCAATACCAGGTGGTAACCATATATTAACATAGTTTTGCATAATAACAGAGTTATTAACAGCATTAACCATATTACCCCAAGAAGCATAAGGGAAAGATAAACCTACACCTAAGAAACTTAATGTAGACTCTGTTAAAATAACACTACCTAAATCCATAGTAGCCATAACTATTATAATAGAAGTAACATTAGGTATAAGATGTTTTATAATTATTCTAGATGTTTTAAGTCCACAAGCTTTAGCTGCTTGCATATATTCCATTTCACGAATAGATAAAATTTGTCCTCTTACAAGTCTTGCAACAGAAGCCCATTTTAAAACCCCCATTATAATCATAAGTACATATATTTTTTGCTGTGCTGGTACTTTCATACTAGCCATTACACCTGAAATCATAAGCATAAGTGGTGTAAAAGGTATACAATAAAATATATCTACAATACGCATTATAACCATATCTACCCATTTACCATAATAACCTGCTATACCACCAAGTGTAACACCTATTAAAAGTTCTAATATAACAACACAAAAACCAAACATTAAAGATATTCTACCACCATACATAAGACGAGTAAATACATCCCTACCATCAGCATCTGTACCTAAAAGATGTGATTTTGACATAGGTGCTTTAAGATTAATTTCTAATCCTGATTGTTTTTCACCTGTTGAGTTTTCAGTATCAATACTTATTTCATTACCAGATGAATCTTTATAAAATATTTCATATTCTCCATATGGTGAAAAAAATGGACCTATTAAACAAAATACTAATATAAATCCTATAATAGCTAAACCTACTACTGCTAACTTATTCTTTAAAAATCTTTTCATTATTAAAGCACCAGGAGTCTGTATAGCTGTTATATTATCTTGTTCTTCTCTTTCTTTTACATTTTCCATAACAAACCTCCTGCTCTCTAGTTATATCTAACCCTTGGGTCAGCTACTGCATATAATATATCTGAAAGTAAAGTACCTAAAAGAGTTAATACTGCTAAAAACATTGAATACCCCATTAAGAATGGTATATCACCTTGATTAACAGCTTTTATAGCTGTATTACCAAGACCATCAATAGAAAATAACCCTTCTGTTATAATAGCACCAGCAAATAAACCTGGTAAACTACCACCTATCATAGTTATAATAGGTATTAATGTATTTCTAAAAGCGTGTTTTCCTATAACAACTTTTTCTGGAACACCTTTAGCACGAGCAGTTCTAACATAATCTGCACTTAAAACTTCTAACATATTATTTCTTGTATATCTAAGCCAAGCTCCCATACTTGTAACAACAAATACTATTATAGGTAATATAAAATGTTTACCCATATCTAATATAAGTGAAAAGCCCTCTAAACTTTTACGAGCAGTAACCATTCCTTGTAATGGTAAAATTCCTAAATCTATTGCAAATATTTTTTGTAAAACAGCTGCAAAGAAAAATGAAGGAAGGGATATACCTGCAAGAGCAAAAGCAACTATTGTATAGTCTATTTTTGAATATTGTTTTGTTGCAGCAATAGTTCCTAAAGGTAAAGCTAAGCCAACTTGAATAACAAAAGCTATAAATGCTAACCAAAATGATACCCACATTCTATCTTTTATAACTTGTGTTACTGGTTGTTGAAATACAAAAGATGTGCCAAAATCACCTTTTAAGGCAGCTAATGCCCAATCTATATAACCTTCTAAAAGACCTTTATCAACACCATAAAGTTCTCTTAACTTTTGTTTCATTTCTTCTGTTATAGATGGATTACCAGATGTAATAGTAGTTATAAAATCACCTGGCATAAAGTAAGTTATTGCATATAACAAAAATGAAACACCAACAAGAACAATAAGACTTATTAAAATTCTTCTTATTATATATTGCTTCATTAAAAACATTCCTTTCTTTTATATCCTAAATAATATTAAGATTATGGAAAATAAATATCCTCTCTTTATGTACCATAAATCTTTTAATATAATTTTTATAAAAATCTTCTTATAGGTTATTTCATCTTAAGTAATCTATAAGAAATAATATTTAGTTCATTTCTATAAGATGTATTTCATCTTTATATGTATAAAATGGTGATGAGCTTTTATATACTGTATCTATTTTTAAATTTTTGCTAAATATATTTAAATTTTTTCTTTGGAATATAGGCATTACTATTGCATTTTCCATTATTAAATCTAATTCTTTAGCTACAAGTTCTTTTCTTTTTTCTAAATCTAAAGTAGTTGCTACTTCTTCTAAAAGCTTATCTACTTCAGGGTCTCTTAAATTATATATATTAGCTCCTGCTACACCTGCTAAACTACTATGATATAATTGTGTTAAATCTGGATTATTCATACCAATCCAAGAAAGTGCAAACATATCTATATCACCTGTATTTATTCTATCTACTAGTACATTAAATGCTAAGTCGGAAACTAATAATTCTGCTCCTATTTCTTCCATATCTATTTTCATTTGTGAAAAAATACCTGCTGTTGGGCTATTTTTTAAATCTGGAACACCAACTTCTACTTTAAGTTGATTTCCATTTGCATCTACAAGTTTACCTGTTGCATCTTTTTTATATCCTGCACTTGTAAAATATTCTAATGCTTTTGCTTTATCATATGGATAATAAGCTTCTGCATTTTGAGGATATTCTGCTAAAACAGTTGTTAAAGGTCTTTCTATAACTTCTGCTGTATCACCATAATAAGATTTAACTGATGGTTCTCTATTCATAAGATGCATTAAACCTTTTCTTACATTTTTATCTTTTATACGGTCAGCATTCATACCAACAAAACCATAACCATTATTATCTACTAAATTATATTCTAATCCTTCAGCATTAAGTCTTGCCATTGTTTCTTTATCTGCTGGTGGGTCAGCAATATCTATATCACCATTTATAATTGTATCTACTTTATTGTTTGCTTCAACAACTTGCATTTTTAAATTTGGAGTTTTTGGTGCTCCTTTAAAATAATTTGGATTAGCTTCAAATGTAACTAAATTTTTATCAAAGCTTTTAAATATATATGGTCCACTACCCATAGGGGCTTCATTTCTTGATTTTGGTACTGTCATATCTCCTTTTTTAAACTCTGTACCATCATTACCTACACCATAATAATGTTTAGGTAAAATTGCTATATTTGCAAGTAATCTGTCACCTGAAATATTTACACCATTTGTAAGTATTGAAGCTGTTAAATCATCTACTTTTTTAATACCTGATATTTCTGTGACAGCCTCTCCACCTTCTCTATATTCTTTTAAACCTTGTATATTTAAAGAACTAAGTGTATTTGTACCATCATAAGCTGGGTCTAATAATAAATATAATGTAAAAATATAATCATCTATTGTAAGAGGTTTTCCATCTGAAAATGTAATACCTTCTTTTAATTTTACTGTATATTCTACTTGACTAATATTATTTGTATCATCTTTAATTTCTTTATATGATATATTACCTGCATCATCTATAAGTACATTATCATCACTTAATTGTGACACTAAAGAAAATACAGGATATGATACAAATTGGTCATAGTGTGTTGTTGAGAAAATAGGGCTAAATATGCCATTAACTTCACTTAAAGCTATAACTATAGTGTCAAATTGTGATTTACTTTCACTTTTCACACTACTATTTTGAGTTATTGTAGATTTATTTCCACTTGAACAAGCTATTAATGACATTGCCATAACTCCTGTAAGTAAAATAGAAACTATCTTTTTAAATTTCATAAAAACCTCCTTCTAAATTATTATATTTAATGAATAAGCCTTATTTTACAATAAGGCTTATAAAAAAACTATTTCATTTCTATAACATGATATTCATCTCTATATGTATGATATGGAGACTCTGTTCTATAAACTGTATCTATTTTTAAGTTTTGACTAAATATATTAAGATTTTTTCTTTGATAAACAGGCATTACTACTGCATTATCCATTATTAAATCAAGTTCTTGTGCTACAAGTTCTTTTCTTTTTTCTAAATCTAAAGTAGTAGCTACTTCTTCAATAAGTTTATCTACTTCTGGGTCTTTTAAGTTATATCTGTTAGAACCTGCACCATCTGCTGAAGAACTATGGAATATTTGTGTTAAATCACAATCATTAGCATTGCTCCAAGCAAGAGCAAACATATCTAAATCTCCACTATTCATTCTATCTGAAAGTACATTAAATTGTAAATCTGATACTATAAGCTCTGCTCCCATTTCTTCCATATCTATTTTCATTTGTGAAAAAATACCTGCAGTAGGATGAGATTTTAAATCACCTACACCAACTTCAACTTTAAGTTGATTTCCATTTGCATCTACAAGTTTACCATTTGCATCTTTTTTATATCCTGCTGCTGTAAAGTATTCTAATGCTTTTGCTTTATCATATGGATAATAAGCTTCTACATCTTGTGGATATTCTGCCAAAGTGCTAGTCATAGGTCTTTCTAAAACATCTGCTAAATCACCAAAATAAGATTTTACAGCTGGCTCTCTATTCATAAGGTGCATTAAACCTTTTCTTACATTTTTATCTTTTATACGATTAGCATCAATACCAATATAACCATAACCATTATTATCTGTTAAATTATATTCAATACCTTCAGCATCAAGTCTTACCATTGTTTCTTTATCTGCTGCTGGGTCTGATATATCCATTTCCCCTTTAGCTACAACGTCAACTTTATTAGCTTCTGCTACAACTTGGAATTTTAAATTTGGAGTTTTTGGTGCTCCTTTAAAATAATTTGGATTAGCTTCTAAAGTAACTATATTATTTTCATAGTTTTTAAATATATATGGTCCATTACCCATTGGTGCAGAATTTCTAGATTTTGGTACTGTCATATCTCCTTTTTTAAACTCTGTACCATCATCACCTACACCATAATAGTGTTTAGGTAAAATTGTTTGAAGTCCTAACTGTCTATCAGCAACTATACTAACTCCATCTATAGTTATAGTAGCTGTTAAATCGTCCACTTTTTTAATACCTGATACTTCTTTAACAGCTTCTCCACCTTCTCTATATTCTTTTAATCCTTGTATATTTAATGTACTAAGTGTACTCATACCATCATAATTTGGGTCTAATTGAACGTATAAACCAAAAATATAATCATCTATTGTAACAGGTTTTCCATCTGAAAATGTCATTCCATCTTTTAATTTTACTGTATATTCTACTTGAGTAGTATTACCTGCATCATCTTTAATTTCTTTATATGATATATTACCTGCATCATCTATAAGATTATTATCATCATCTAAAATACAAACAGATGAAAAAACAGGTCCCATAGCATAATTATCAAAAGCTGTTGTATAAAATAATGGATTAAAAATACCATTAAGTTCATTTAAACCTACTACCATTGTATCAAATTCTGATTTTGATTCTGTTTGACCTTGCTCATTAGCACTTGTACTTCCATTTTCACTTCCAGAACCTCCACAAGCTACTAATGACATAGTCATTGTACTTATAAGTGCCATTGCTAAAAACTTTTTAAATTTCATTTGCAATTCCTCCTCACCTAAGCAAATATTTAATAATTATATATATACAATAAAATTAATATATATACATTTTAATTTTTAACTTTAGAAATTCACTTTTCTATTTTTTATTTTTAATATGAAGTAGATTATATAAGCAAAACAAAAAAATGTCAATTAAAACTATAATTTTTCCACTAAGTTTTAATTAACATTTTCACTATTTTTATATGATAAAATGTATTTTTATTATTATTTATTACAATATATAGTTTTTTATATTAATATTAAATGTATCTTGTGTATATTAATTAATATTATTTATATATTTTTTTATTATAAGTATATAAAATTTTTAATATTTGCAATTTTTTCAAATAAAATTGCTATTATAATAAAAATAGTAATTTATGTAAAATTAATACTATATAATAGAATATAGCTTGTCTCTTATATAGAATTAATTTTATTCAAACTTAACACAATCTTTATTTTTCAGAAAATTCTAAAAAATGAATGTTTTATTTTATTATATTTCTTTTTTATTTTTTTGGCAATTCTATAGTTGGTTTTTCTTTTGATTGTCTATATATAACTATTTTTTTACCTATTATTTGCACAACCTCTGATTTTGTTCTTTCACTAATAGCTGATGCTATATATTTTATATCTTCCATACAATTGTTAAGAACATTACATTTTACAAGTTCTCTATTTTCTAAGGCTTCATCTATTGCTTGTATAAGTTCTGGACTTGCTCCACCTTTACCTATTTGAAAAATAGGGTCTATTTTATTAGCTAAACTTCTTAAATATGCTCTTTGCTTACTATTTAACATAATTTTTTCCTTTCTATAATAAATATTATTTATAATAATCAAATTCTAAATCATATATTCTTACAGTATCCCCTTCTTGAATACCTTTTTCTTCTAAAGCATCAATAATACCTTTATCTCTAAGATATTTTTGGAAAAATGCAAAACCTTTTTCAGTATCAATATTAGTGTATCCTATCATCTTTTCTACACCAACTCCTTCTACTGCATAATAACCGTCATCTATTACATCTATTGTAAATGGTTCATTATCCATATTTAATTCTACATAAGGCACAAAATCTTCTTCAAATATAATATCTTCTGGATAATCTTTTAATATATCTGCTACTGCTGATAAAAGCTCATCTAAACCACTATTTGTAGCAGCTGATATAGGAAATACTTTTATTCCTCTTGGTTCATAAGTAGCTTTTATTTTTTCAAAGTTTTCTTGTGCTTCTGGTATATCCATTTTATTACAAGCTATTACTATAGGTCTATCTAAAAGATTTTCATTATATTTTTTAAGTTCATCATTAATTTTTTCTATATTTTCAAGTGGACATATACCCTCTAAACCTGCTGCATCTACAACATGTATAAATACTTTTGTTCTTTCAACATGTCTTAAAAATTCATGTCCAAGTCCTATACCCTCACTAGCTCCTTCTATAAGTCCTGGTATATCTGCCATTACAAAATCATCACCCCATTTACTTCTTACAACTCCTAAATTTGGTGATAATGTTGTAAAATGATAATTGGCTATTTTAGGATTTGCATTTGTTACCATTGATAAAAGTGTAGATTTACCAACATTAGGAAATCCTATAAGACCTACATCTGCAATAAGTTTAAGTTCTAATATTACATCATACTCTTTTGCTGTTCTTCCTCTTTCAGCATACCTTGGAGCTTGTCTTGTTGGTGTAGCAAAATGTTGATTTCCCTTTCCACCTTTTCCACCTTTTATAAGTATTTTTTCTTCAAAAGGTATTACCATATCAGCCATTATTTTACCTGTTTCAGCTTCTCTTATTATTGTTCCAACTGGTACTTTGATAACAACATCTTTACCATTAGCACCTGTACAATTTCTTTTTCCACCATCAACACCATTTTCTGCTTTAAATAGTTTTTTATATCTAAAATCCATTAAAGTATTAATACCTTCATCTGCTATGAAAACAACATTTCCACCTTTTCCACCATCTCCACCATCTGGACCTCCATTTGTTACATACTTTGCTCTATAAAAAGATACACAACCATTTCCACCATTACCAGCTTTTATATGAATTTTTACTCTATCTACAAACATATATTTAACCTCCTATTACATTAACTATTAAACCTATTCACACTTAATAGATTATAGCATATAAATATTTAAAATTCAATTATTTTATATTTGTTACTATTTATATAACAAAACTATATTTTTCCTATAATATTTGTATAATATGGATATTGAAAAATATATAAAAAAGACCGATAATTATTATAAAGGAGGTGTTATTATGAAAATATCAAATCAAAATTTAAAAGTTAATTCTTATACTTCAAATTTAAATAAGACAGGAAAAAAACAAGAAAAAAATAATGAGCGTTTATCTTCTGGTAAAAGAATAAATAGTGCTGCTGATGATGCTGCTGGTCTTGCTATTGCTAAGAAAATGGAAGCACTTATTGCTGGTATTGGTAAAGGTGTTAACAATACTTATGATATGCAAAATGCATTAAATACAGCTGATGGTGCTTTAGGTAGTATTGGGGATAGTTTACAAAGAGTTAGAGAACTTAGTTTACAAGCATCTAATGGTTTATTAACTGATAGTGATAAACAATTAATTCAAGAAGAAATAAATCAAACATTAGCTGGAATTAATGATATGGCTAATGGTGCTCAATTTAATGGACAAAATCTTTTAGATGGAAGTTTTACTGATAAAAATGTAGCTATGAATCCAGATGGTTCTGGTACTACAATTTCTATTGGTTCTGCTACTACTGATGCTCTTGGTTTAACTAACTTTAATGTTACTGGTGGACAAATAGATTTAGATACTATTGATAATGCAATTAGTGCTGTTTCATCTGCTAGAGTTCAAATTGGTGCACAAATTAATAGATTTGATTATGCTATTTCTTCTAATATTAATACTGGTTTAAATATGATGTATTCTAAAAGCAAAATAGAAGATGCTGATATGGCTAAAGAATCTATGCACAGAAAAACTAATCAAGCATTAATTCAATATGGCATTTTTGCTCAAAAAAATAGAGAACAAAATCAATATAATATGCTTAATGCATTATTTTAACAATTAAATATAAAAAGGTATAAATTTAAAAAATTTATACCTTTTTATATTTTTCAATGTTACTTTGTATATATACTTTATTACCTAATATAGTAATAGCTTTTTTAGGACAATAATTTACACATCTATAACAAAGTATACATCTATTATTTATGTATATTTGATTACTTTTATATTCTAAATTATTCATAGGACATATATTTACACACTTTTTACATTTAATACAATTATCTTTATTTATTTTTATATTAGAATGATATTTATTAGTTTTATTATAAAAATATAATCTTTGTATAAATAACCCTAAAATCCAAGATAAAATACTCAATCCATCTTTAGGTATTTTTCCTTTTTTTAAATTATTTGCACAATTTTTGAGTTTTATTTCTGCTTTAAAAATTAATTTATTATTATATTTAATAGACCTTTTTAAAATTTTAATATCTGAAATACTATCAGGCATTTTTATATGTAATCCACCTACTATTTCTGCCTCATATTTTTTTAATAACCTTGATAATATACCACAACCATCACCACTAAACATAGCCATTGTAGTTATAATAAATATTTTTTTATTTTTCCATAAATTTTTATTTTGTATTATAAAATCTTTTAATATTTTGGGTATATTACTATATTGTGTAGGATATCCAAATACTATAAAATCTTCTTTTTTTATTTCTTCTACTATATTATCATATTCAATAGAAAGACTTCTATTATTAATATCTAAATTTTTAATAAATGTTTCTACACAAAATTTGCTATTACCTGTACCACTAAAATAAACACCTAACATAATATATCTCCAAAATTTTTATATAAAATATTTAACTAATATTAAAAAAGCACTACTTTAAGCAGTGCTTTAAATTTAGCGACCCAAAAGGGGCTCGAACCCTCGACCTCTGGCGTGACAGGCCAGCGCTCTAACCAACTGAGCTATTGGGCCAAAATGGATCCTCAGGGACTCGAACCCTGGACCGTCCGGTTATGAGCCGGATGCTCTAACCAACTGAGCTAAAGATCCATATTAATATTTATTTAAGTTATAAGCCGATGAAGGGACTCGAACCCCCAACCTGCTGATTACAAGTCAGCTGCTCTGCCAATTGAGCCACATCGGCTTATTTAATACGGCAACCACTTACTTTCCCAGGCGGTCTCCCACCAAGTATCATCAGCCGTTTAGGTCTTAACCATCGTGTTCGGTATGGGAACGGGTGTTTCCCCTAAACGCATCATCACCGTAAATTCTTTAGAGTCTTTATACTCTCAAAACTGATAGAAAACACTAACCAGAAAGGTAACAGTTTTTCCTGATTTAAACCTTATCTATGGACA
>ERZ1643246.1523-NODE-1523-length-25052-cov-7.455375_pt1 | contig 25052 bp, 24 predicted proteins | sample MGYA00579265_ERZ1643246 | MGnify/ENA primary metagenome ERZ1643246 (study PRJEB29033, sample SAMEA4952261) | chicken gut metagenome | biome: Broiler Chicken; feature: Gastrointestinal Tract; material: Caecum | place: Ireland | collected 2018 | study: Broiler...
CCTGTATTCCATATTTCCTCCTTTGGCAGCGGACACAGATGAAGCGGGCTGCTCTTGAATATTCATATTTTTATGATTTTTTAGGATGTAACCATCATAGAACCGGAGACTTTATTTGTCAAATTGTTTTTTAAACAGTCATGTGTGCATGATTTCTGTAAAATAATTCATAGTACTTTTTCCAGAAGTCTTTCCATCTGTTTCTCCATCTGTTCCCCCGGCAGGGTGCAGCCGTGCTGCCTCAATCCGATGGAAGGTTTTGTCTTACCGTGGAAATCGCTGCCGCAGGTGACAAATAATCCGTGCTGTCTGGCGGCGGTCAGGGTTTCATTGATCTGTGCCTGGGAGTGATAACTGCTGTAAGCTTCGATGCCGTCAATGCCCAGCCCGATGATGCCTTCCAGAAGATCCCATCTGCCTTTCAGATTGATGTGCGGATGCGCCAACACCGCCAGACCGCCGTTTTCGTGGATGATTTCAATGATCTGTTCCATGGCCGGATAATACATTTCTGCGTAGCAGGGTTTCCCCTGGGAATAATAGTCCCAGTAAAAATTCACATATGGATTATCACTGCGGGCGCCGCCTGCCCGGTAAGGCTGCAGCAAGGGATGATCCGCATACTGAGGTTGGGACAGAAGGAATTCCGCAAACATTTCCCCGGTCCAGGTTTCCGGCCAGTAGCTGTCCGCAGCTATTTTTTCCATATCGTTTTCTGTCACATCAAAGCCAAGTTCCCGGGTCCTTTTCAGCATATAAAAAGAAGTGGTCTGCCCCTGCCGGCGGACATTTTTTTCGATTTCATCAAAAATACGGGCCTGCCATCGGATGCCGTAGCCCAGCATATGAAAGTTGGTATTCTCGTAGGTGCAGTCAATTTCGATGCCGGGAAGATAAGCGATGCCGGCTGTCCGGGCAGCTTTCAGCGCTTCATCGGTGGCGCGGACCGTGTTGTGGTCGGTGATGGACATGATAGTGATGTCCTGGTCGGCGCATTTTTTCACCAGTTCCGAAGGGGAGAATTCCCCATCATTGCTGTAGTAACTGTGCATATGTAAATCAATCATGATGACCTCCTGTGGATAACCTGATAAAAATGCCGGGAAGATAAGAAAATGTTCCTTTTTGTCTCCGGCGGTATCGTGAAAACTTATGATAAGAATATCGTCATATAAAGATTGAAACAAGGCGATTTCGGACATATAATATAACAAAATCGACCAGAGTGTATTTAAGTATTTTTGACGGATATCAGGAAATATCTGTCAGAAGAAGCATCATGACTGGCAGAAATATGATAAAGGGTGCTGTCATGATGACGGAATGTGATAAGGAGTGGAAAAATGGGACTGGATAAATGTTCTGTAAATATTAATCCCAGCCGAAAAGAATTGAAACCCCATGGGAGCTTTGAATTTCCCTGTGCCGGATATTGGGACTGGTACGGGGAGCAGACAAGACGGGAGTTTCCCTGGCACTGGCATGAGGAGATGGAGATCATATATATCAGGAGAGGAGCGCTGCTTCTGCTGCTTCCGGGCAGGAGCTGCCGGCTGAAAAAGGGCGATTGTTTTGTGGTCAACGCCAATGTCCTTCATTACATTTCCGCCGATCCGGAATGTGAGCTGCAGTCGCTGGTGTTTCATCCGAAGCTGGTGGCAGGAGAGACAGATTCTGTTTTTGCTGTCAAATATGTTTCCCCGCTCATTGCCAGCCCGGATTTTGCCGGATGTCCTATGCCGGGAAAGAACTGTCCGGAGGAAGTCCGGTGTTTCCACAAAGCTTTCATGGCGCTGGCCAATGAGACGCCGGGGTTTGAATTTGTTGTCCGGGAAAATGTATCAAAGATCTGTCTGTTTCTCTATGAAAAATTAATGGAGGAGAAACCGGAGCGGAAAGCCGGCGGACGAAAAGGTATGAATCAGGACAGCCTGCGGGTTCAGGAAATGCTTGATTATATTCATCATCATTATCAGGAAAATATCAGCCTCCATAATATTGCCGGAGCGGCGGCTCTGGGCGAAAGGGAGTGTCTGCGCTGCTTCAAGAGAACTTTGCAGACTTCTCCGATGCAGTATCTGCTCAAATACAAAGTCATGCAGGGAGCGGAGCTGCTGTTAAATGAGCCTTCCAAAAGTGTCTCAGAGGCAGCGGTATCCTGTGGTTTTGACAGCCCCAGCCATTTTTCCAAGATGTTTAAACGGTTTTACGGCTGTACGCCCCGGGAGTACCGGAAGGATAAGCTGACGTACCAACGATAGCAAAGGGAGAATCATGACGAAAATTATAATTGTGGAAGATGATGGGATGATCCGGCAGGAACTGCAGAGATTTCTCTCCGGAGAGGGCTACGAGGTATTTTGTGTGGAGGAGTTCGGCAGTGAGCAGGCCATGGCGGAGTGCATCTGTCAGGCAGCGCCGCAGCTGGTACTACTGGATGTGAATCTGCCGGGAGTGGACGGCCTGCGCGTCTGTGCAGCAACTGAGCGATTCCTCCAAATACCGTTTCCGTTACGATATTTTGTCCAAAATGGGGCTGTGCCGTCAGGAAGTGGACCGGATGATTCTGAAGCAGTTGTTTTTCTATTACCTGGTTCCGATGCTGGTATCTGTGCTGCTGAGTGCCGTGACAGCCGTCTTTGCCGGAAACCGCTTCGTTTTTTACACAGGAGCGGAAGGAAACGGATTCTATTACTTTATTCTGTCCGTGTTTCTCTTTGCAGGTATTTATCTCATTTACTTCGGTGTGACTTATCTTGGATTTACGAGAAATGTACATCAGGAAGGGTGAGAGAGAAAAATGATGAGGCCTCTTGACAAACCATCACACCATGGGTATAATGTGCTTGCTCAATAAGCACATTTGAATGTCAATTATTAAGAGGGAAGGCGCCTGTATATGCAGATTATCATCAGTAATAATGCAGATAAACCTATCTATGAGCAGATCACCTCACAGATCAAGGCGATGATCATGAATGGAGAGCTTCAGGCCGGGGATACGATTCCATCTGTCCGCACCCTGGCGAAGTCTCTCCATGTCAGCGTGATCACCGTCCGCAAGGCCTATGAGGAATTGCAGAGGGACGGGTTTATCGAGACGGCCGTGGGGCGTGGAAGCTTCGTATCGGCACAGAATAAAGAATTTTATAAGGAACAGCAGCAGCGGCTGGCGGAGGAACATTTACAGATGGCGGCAGAGATCGGCCATATGAACGATATTCCGCTGGAAACCCTTCAGGAGCTGCTGGCAATGTTTTATGGAGGATAAGTTTGGAAGTAAACTTCCAAATCTGCCAGGATTGACGCAGCAGGTGCGTCAGGAAGGAGAAAAAATGGAGTATGCGTTGAAGCTGGAAAAAGTATCAAAGACCTATAAGGCATCCGGATTTTCCCTGAGAAACGTATCCATGGAAGTGCCTGCGGGTTCCATTGTGGGATTCGTGGGAGAAAATGGAGCGGGAAATGGAAAAAATTATAGTAGAATGATGGTAAGAGATAATAACAAAGGGATTGCCAAAAAGCATATTCTAAGAGCAAAATATCGTATGTTGACAGCATACAATATTTTCAATCTTGTGTGCTTTTGAGGCAATCCCTGTTTTTGTTTTGTGCCTTCTGCCTTCCCTATTCCGCACGTCGTATGCGACGGCTCGCTGTCACGATCATATGAATCACATACGGGATCAGGATCACCGGGATGGCCAGGTAAGCGATAGTGCTGTACGCCCGCTGAATGAGTGTCAGCAGTCCGAACTGGGCGATGCCGAAGTCCACGATGCAGCAGATGAGAGCGGCGATGATTTCCTTGCGGGAAATACGAGGACCGGTTTTGGCTGCGTTGTTTTTGTAGGCGGCAGCTTTACCCTGTGACTGCGGCGCTGCGGTTTTCTCTCCGTCGCCGCAGATTCGTTTTACCATGGCGGCAACCATGTTGACTGCTGTGGAGACGGCGCCCAGGATGATCAGGATGGAGATGAGCGGCGTCATGAAGGAAGCGCCCACGCCGTTTTGTACCATGAAGAGGGTAGGCACGTCCTGGGCGGCTGCTTCCGGGTTGGTGTAGACGGTCATCAGACCGAGAACAACCATGACCATCATCAGAGCGTTGACCACGAAGCCGATGCCCATGCTCTTTACGGCGTCTCCCGGCTTTTCAAAAGATTTGGCGTGCTGGACGAAGACCGCGATGTTGGAAAGCTGGAAGGTTCCGTAAATAAACGCGGAGTAAAGGGCGGCGGACAGCGGCAGTTTCTGTGCTGTCATGAGGTTTATGGTATCGGAAATCTGCGGCAGACCGGCAATGATATTTGGAATGTATACGATCAGCAGGCCGGCGATGATGCAGATGGAAAGAATCGATGCGACTCTTCGCACCAGATCCGTTCCGAAAATGGCGACCACGAAAATAAAGACGCCGATGATCAGGGTGCACAGCAGATACGGGAGCCCTGTCAGAGCGCTCAATGTTGCGCCGCCGGTGGCGAAGGCAACGGCGGGAGCCACGCACATGACGCAGATGTAGAGCACCTCAAAGAGGTTTGAAAAAACAGGTGCGAATCTGCCGTAAAAGGCGTTATTATAGGAACGGTAATCGTAAACTTCGTGTTTCTTTGCAAAGTGCAGACTGTAAGCAAAAAAGACTGCGTTATACAGCATGGCGAAGACCGGCATTGCCAGACACCAGATGCCGTACCGCACATAATAACTGTAAATCTGGGCCCCGGAGGCGAAGCCGCCTCCGAAGTGGGTGGTAAACCATACGAATGATACGCCAAGGATAATGGCGGCTGATTTTTTATTTTTCATTGTTTATCTTCTCTTTTCTTTTTTATTTCATTGCTCTTTCTTTCAGGCGCGCCATGGCATCTCTGAGCATTTCCACGGTAACTTTATACGGGTAATGAGCCACATCGGACATGTCCGGGATCCGGTTCATACATTCCTCCCACTGTTCTTCTGTGATCTCGATTTCTTCCAGGGAAACCGGCAGGCCCACAGCCCGGTTCAGTTCATAAACTTTCTCAAATTCATCATACTGTCCGTCTGCCAGGAGAGCCAGCAGTACGCCGAAGCCCACCACTTCTCCGTGAAGATGCCGTTCCTCAATGACCGGATAAGAGGTCATGGCATAGAAAATGGCGTGGGCAAGACCGCTGTTGTAGTCCGGCGTAAAGTCCTTTGTCAGAAAGATAGAGGCGATTCCCGTGGTGACCACGATGGCTAGGATCACCTGTTCCACATCGTAAGTACAGAGCCCTTTTTTATGGTCTGCGAATGCCGTTGGCCCGTAATCCATGAGCGGGTCCCGGCACATGCGGCTCACGGCCACACCCAGGGCGGTGAAATGTTCCAGCCGTTCGTCCCGGGAGGAGATGGTCGCCTCATAATATTTGGCGTAGGTGTCGCCGATGCCCGCCCACATGTACTGACATGGGGCTTTGGCGATGATTTCCGTATCAATGAAGGCGTGCATCACCGGACGCACAAAGAAATGCGGTTTTAAAAAGGTGCCGTCATCATTGTACATGATGGAAACCGATGTGCAGGCGGAACAGTTGGAAGCGATGGTCGGAAAGGCAAACACCGGTTTGTCATCGGTGATACACAGACATTTTACTGTGTCAAGAGCCTTGCCTCCGCCCACGCCGAAGACCATGTCGGCTTCCTGATAGACCGGCAGAGCGCGGAGCTTTTCCACGGTGGCGTAGGTGCAGTCTTTTCCAAACAATTCTTTTCCAATGATTTCAAGATTCGTTTTCTCCACATAGGAAGCAATTTTATCATAGGCGGCAGCCAGCGCTTTCTCGCCGCCAATCACAAGAACTTTCTTTCCGTAGGACTCGCAGACCGGTCCGATTTTGTCATAAATGGTATTGCCGATGGAATAATTCGGCAGATGTACTTCATAATTTTCCAGTTTCATTTATTTTTCTCCTTTCCTGGTGAGGAACAATCAGAGTTCCGCCTGCGGAACTCTGGCGCCGAGCGCGGTCGCTTTTGCGACAAATTCTGCTTCGCGCGATTGCGCATCCCGCCCGGCGGGCTTTTTTGTTTCAAAGAATTTCCAACGGAATATTTTTGGAAATAAAAAAGCTCCTGTCCCTCGCAAAAATATTGCAGGGACAAGAGCGATACAATTCATAATTACTCCTGCGGTGCCACCCGGCTTGATGTATATGCTACATCCACTCATGCATACTGACATATGCTTGTTTTGATAACGGAGTGAAATCTCCGGCCCGCCTACTCGTATACAGATAGTTTCAGCTCGCCCTCAGAAGCCCATTCTCCTCAGTTTCGACATGCCGCAATTCCACCGTCTGCGGCTCTCTGGAAAGCATCCGCCAAGGGTACTTACTCTTCCTCACAGGTTTAGTAAAACTTTAGCACGATAAAAAGAAAATGTCAATGGACTTTCTCCATGGTTTCAAAAGAGAATTGTCAATGTCAAATGAAAACAATACTCTCGGCCATATTATCGGTTAAGAAAATAAATTCCAAGATTGAGATATCCTGCAAAAGTGACCCACAAAAGATAAGGAATCAGCAAATATCCGGCCAGTTTGGAAGAGCGGGAAAACCAGAGGATCGTTGCCAGGATCAACAGCCATAAAAGGAGAAGCCATACGAAAGACACCAGGTACTGTTCCAGGTTGAAAAAGAAAATCGGCCAGAAAAAGTTAAAAATAAGCTGGATCACGTACAGCTTCCATGCAGTCTGCCCAGGCCTTTCAGAGACCAGCACCAGATAAGAAGCAAAGCCCATGAGGAGATAAAGAATGGTCCAGACTACGGGAAACAGCCAGCCGGGAGGGGAGAGGGGCGGTTTCTGCACCGCATCAAAAAGAGACATGCTGCTGCGGGTGAGAAAGCCGGCAAGTCCGCCGACTGCCAGCGGGAACAGCAGGCAGGGAATCAATTTTTTCCATTGAATGTTCAAAAAAATCACTCCTTATAGAACGAATTTGTGATCAAAGCAGAAACGGCTGCCCTTATTTATATGCGGAATGACCAGACTCTATACAAGTATTTTGCAGATATAGATTCCTGTTGTCTGTGGCAGGAGAAATGTTTATAATACAGGAAGAGAAACTTCGGAAGATAAAGATGGAAAAAAGGACGGATGTGAATGATAAAAATGTGTATGATCTGTATTGTGGCAGGACTGGCATCGGGAATTGGTGTGGGATTTGTCGGCATGTCTGCGGCAACGGTGATTTCTCCCATGCTCATTGCTTTTCTGGGGTGTCCCTGGTATGAAGCGGTGGGAATCGGATTGATGGCAGATGTGCCTGCCGCCGCCATTGCGGCGAGGACGTATCAGAAACATGGGTATATTGATCTGAAAAACGGAAGGTTTATGCTGGGGGCAGTGCTCATCATGGTCATCATCGGCAGCTATCTCTCCCAGTATATGCCCGATACGGAGATGGGATTGTTTTCTGTGGCCATGGCTCTTTTTATGGGAGCCAAATTTGTCCTGAAGCCCGACAGCGGAGAAAACCGGCGAAGCGGCCTGAGGGAAGGGCAGAGGGGGAAAGTCCTGTCCATTCTGGCGGGCGCCTATATCGGGCTCTACTGCGGCTTCGTGGGCCTTGGCGGCGGCCTTATGATGCTCTTTGTCCTCAATGTGATTCTCGGCTATGAGCTGAAAATGGCGGTGGGGACCAGCGTTTTTGTCATGACTTTTACGGCGTTTATCGGTGCCGTGTCTCATTTTGTTTTTGGAAATATGACGGGATATATGATACCTCTGCTCATCTGTATGGCAGTCACCTTCCTTTGTTCGGCAGCGGCCTCCTCCATTGCCAATAAAATCTCTGCCGGACGGGCACACCAGATCACCGGAGTGATTCTTTTGATTCTCGGAGTCGGAATGGTGTTTACAGAGTGGGAAAATATCGTCAGCACATGCAGGCAGATTGCAGCAATGTTTGGAAGCTTACAGTGACAGGACGGATTGTAATCTGTCCCTGTCACAGAGATAAAACATATTGCACAATGGGCTGAATGGTTTCCTTATCACTGAAATCAACGGACCCTCCGTAAGTATCAAGCAGCTGTTTATCTTCCTCCCTCAGGGAATCTTTGTCTTTTTTCTGCAGGGATTTGCGCAGCATAGCCATCATGGATTTGTGTATAAAGCTTAATTTGCTGTAATCAATGCCGCCCCGCAGATGGAACAGATGGATATGTTCAAGCATTTCCGGAGAAAGTGCCTTGGACAGGGATTCTCTGATGTGGGCGGTATTTTCCGGATCGGCCGGGTCGGCCAGACCGCAGGTAAAGAGAATCACGTGCCGGTCGCGGAGCAGTTCCCGGTTTTTTGTGAGCAGTTTGATACCGCTTACTCCGCCGGCGTACAGGCCGCCGCCATAGATGATGACATCATAATTGGAGAAATCCTCCGGTTTAAAAATATCCTTTTCAAAAAAAGAGCAGGATAATGCTTCCGCAATCCATTCTGCATATCTTCTTGTTGAGCCATATTTGGATTCGTAAATTACAACAGTTCTTTTCATGAAAATCTCCATTCCGCCGCCACTTCCGGCGGCATAAAATTTGCAGTATACTATAGTAGAATATTATCGTGACGGACATATTCCTCTATATAATAGACTTTTATGGTAGGAAAATCAAGCCGGCCCGGTCTACCGGTTTTTTCCCGCCGGAAAGCACGGGTATATTTGTTGCATTTATATAGAAAGAATAGTATAGTTAATTCAATCATATGATGTAAGGAGAAGGAATATGACAAAAGAGACAAAAAATTTACAGGAAATTCACCGTCTCCGTCCGGAGTGTATTACCTGCACCTGCGATAAGTATCTTGGAAAGTATCCGGAAGATGCTTCGGAGGAGGCAAAGATTGACTATATGCAGAAAGTGCTGACTCTGATTGCCAAAGCGCCAAAAACCGACGCCATTCCGGTTATTGTCCGGGACATCAATAAGGTGCGCATGGAAATGTTCGGAGAGGCCGATAATTACACCAGAATTAAAATACATTTCAACCAGATTATGCTGGAAAAGGAGGAGGAATTCCGCAGGCAGATTGTAAAGGCGGAAGATCCGCTGAAAATGGCGCTGCAGTTGTCCATGGTCGGCAACTATATTGATTTTGGAGCCATGAAGAATGTGGATGAAAAGAAGCTGAACCAGCTGTTGGGAACAGCGGCAGATCAGCAGATCGATGAGGACGCCTATTCTCATCTGAAACAGGATTTAAGCACCGCGGAGCGATTTGTATTTTTCACGGACAACTGCGGGGAAGTGGTTCTGGATAAGCTTCTCATTGAGGAGATTCAGAGACAGTATCCGCAGGTTTCCGTATCCATCGTGGTCCGCGGGGCAGAAACCTTAAACGATGTCACCCGGATGGATGCCGCCCAGGTGGGTCTGGGAGAGATTGCCTACGTGGTGGACAATGGCAATGATGTGGCCGGAACCTGGGTGCCGGAGTTATCGGAAGAGGCCCTGGCGCGGATGGAATCCGCCGATGTGATGCTGGCCAAAGGACAGGCCAACTTTGAGACGATGCGCTGCTGCGGAAAGAACATTTATTATTTGTTCTTATGTAAATGTCACATTTTCTCGGATATGTTCGGGGTGGAACCGTTTTCCGGGATGCTTGTTCGTGAAAGAGACGCGAGAAATCGCTGAGGAGAAAGATTATGAGAGTAGTTTTGGGAATCGATCTGGGTACTTCCAGTGTGAAAGCCATGCTTCTGGATCTGGAAAACGGGGTTGTTGGAGTGAAGGCAAAGGATTATGGCGTGGATATTCCTAATCCCGGCTGGGCGGAGCAGAATCCGGAAATGTGGTGGAAATCTTTGGTGGAGGTCCTCGGTTGGCTGCGGGAACATCACCGGGATGCCTTTGAAGCGGTGTGCGCCGTGGGATATTCCGGACAGATGCACGGCCTTGTGCTGACCGGAGCCGACGGACGTCCGGTGCGCCCGGCCATTATCTGGCTGGACCAGCGGGCGGGAAGACAGCTGAAAGAAATCAGTGCCGCCCTTTCGCAGGAGGAAATGGGGCAGATCTTCTGTAACAGGGTCAGCAGCGGATTTGCCTTTCCGTCGCTGTTGTGGGTGAAGGAACAGGAGCCGGATATTTTTGCCAGAGCGGAACATGTGCTGAGTCCAAAGGATTATCTGCGTTACAGAATGACCGGAGCCGTTGGGGCGGAAGTGGTGGACGCTTCCTCTACGACCATGTTTGACACGGCAAAACGGAACTGGGCCTGGGATATACTGGAACGTTTCGATCTGCCCGCCGGGCTGTTTCCGGAAGTAAAGGAGTCGTCGGATATCGCCGGAACCATCAGTCCGTCCTGTGCGGCGGAAACTGGTCTTCCGGCAGGGATTCCTGTCATCTACGGCAGCGGTGACCAGCCGGCCCAGAGCATCGGAAACGGGGTCATAAAGGGCGGCCGGATTATCAGCAATATCGGGACCGGAGGGCAGATATCGGCCTTCGCTTCTTCGCCGGCTTATGATAAGAAGCTCCGTACCAATACTTTCTGCCACGGGATTCGCGGCGGATATACCATCTTCGGCGCCACCTTGTGCAGCGGTATGTCTTTAAATTGGGCGAAAAATAAAGTGCTGCATGTGGACAGTTACCAGGAGGTCAATGCATTGGTGTCAGCAGTCCCGCCCGGAGCGGAAGGGCTCATTTACCTGCCTTATTTGTCCGGGGAGCGGACGCCCCACATGAACCCGGATGCAAAAGGTGTGTTTTTCGGTATGACCCTCGGTCAGGAGCGGGGACATTTCCTGCGGGCAGTCATGGAAGGCGTGGCCTACAGCCTGAAAGACTGCTTAGGTCTCATACAGGAACTGGGCATCGACGCCCCGGAGATCATTGCTTCCGGCGGAGCCACAGCCTCTCCGCAGTGGCTCCAGATTCAGGCGGATATCTTTGAAAAACCTGTCCGGGCCAGCCGGGTAAAAGAACAGGCGTGTCTTGGAAGCTGTCTGCTGGCGGCAGTGGGTACCGGCATCCTGCCGTCCCTGGAAGAAGCCTGCGGCAGATTCGTCTCCATGGATGAGCGGACATATCTCCCGGATGAACACAACGCGGACGTTTACCGGGAAGGATATGAGAAATACCGGAAACTGTACGGACGGCTGTGGGATATGATGGAATGATGAAAACGATTGCCAGGTCCTTTGAAAAAATGATGATTTGAAACAAACAGTATAAACATGGGCTTTATCCCAAAGTAGAGATTAGCCATCACAGTACATCAGTGACGGCTAAGCATCGTTTTATTCACTGAGCGCACATACTGCCATCCCCGGTATCGTATAGAGAAGGGGGAAACGCACTGCCACAAAAATACGCACTGGTTCCAGAGCGAACACGCAGACTTCCAGAATGACCAGCAGAATGAGAACAGCTGCCAGATAGTGGGTGCGCTTTTCGCGGGACAGGAGTGCCAGGCGTTCTCTCAGTCGGGAGAAATAACGGATAATCATGTTGGCAATGGCGATTCCGCAGATGAAGTAGAGAATCGGAAATGCCACATACATTCTGAGGTTCAGGTATACAGGGTGCCTGCTCCAGTCAAGAACCGGGAAGAAAGCGGCTGCCACAAAAAGAATCCCGAAAAGCATAATGAAAAAACTTATCGTTAATAATTTGTCTCGGTTGATACTCATGATAATCCCTCCATTTCATGGTAAGTATCGTTCTGGAAATAAAACATAACAGAAAATATATTTTCAACAATAATAATATCATAAAAGTATAGAGAAGGGAACCTTTATTTTTTGTTTTTTAAAAGAATATGAAAAAATGTATGGGGGTGTTGTTAATTATGAAAGATAATTCTATGAAAGTAATGCTGGAAATGGGTCGGGGCAGCAAACTGTCCATCTGCCAGGGAGATATCACGAAACTGGATGTGGACTGTATCGTCAATGCGGCCAATCGCTCCCTTCTGGGAGGCGGAGGTGTGGACGGAGCCATTCACCGGGCGGCAGGACCGGGACTGCTGCAGGAGTGCCGGACACTCCACGGCTGTGAGACGGGACAGGCGAAGATCACAAAAGGATATAATCTGAAGGCAGCCTACGTCATTCACACGGTGGGACCAGTCTATTCCGGCAGACCAAAGGACGCGGAGCTTCTGGCGGACTGCTACTGGAATTCCCTGGAACTGGCGAGGAAACACGGCGTCGGAAGTATCGCATTTCCGGCCATCTCCACAGGGGTGTACGGGTATCCGAAGAAAGCGGCGGCCGCCATTGCTGTGGAGACGGTACAGCAGTGGATGAAGGAGCATGAAGATTATATCATAGAGGTGATTTTGTGCGGATTTGACCGGCAGACCTGCGAACTGTATGAGAAGTTTCTGTCCTGATCGGTGTGAGGCAAGACATTCATAGGGCAAATTGAGACTTTGGAGAGTCTGTGGTACAATAAATCAGAAAACGAAATACAGGATAAATCAAAGAAAGGAGAATGTTTTATGAGCAAAAAGTTAGTGGCATATTTTTCTGCAGGTGGCAGAACTGCGGGAGAAGCAAAGAAACTGGCAGAGGCAGCGGGTGCTGATCTGTATGAAATCAAACCGGAAACGCCATATACAAAGGAAGACCTTGACTGGACCAACAGAAATTCCAGAAGTTCTTTGGAGATGAACGATCCGGCTTCCCGTCCGTCTATCACAGATAAAGATGCGAAGGCAGAAGAGTACGATGTGATTTTCCTTGGCTTCCCGATCTGGTGGTACACAGCTCCGACCATTATCAATACATTTCTGGAAAGCTATGATCTTTCCGGCAGGACAATTATTCTGTTTGCCACTTCCGGCAGCAGCGGACTGGATGGAACCATCAAGAGTCTCCAGGGAAGCTGTCCGGGAGCAGTATTAAAAGAAGGTCGTATGATGAATGACGGCCCTTCTGTGGAGACGCTGAAAGACTGGGTGAACAGCCTGGGTATCTGACATTTTCCAGGATAAAATTTTTACATAAATAATCTTATAAAAAGAAAGGAGTCGCCGGGATTCCTTTCTTTTTTTGGTCAGATAGCCTTCTGTACTTTGGAATTCTGCATATTGTTGCTAAAATGGCACAATATACACTTACTGAGAAAAAGCTGTGGATAAAAAGTATAAGTGCGCGGCTAAAGAAAGAAGAATGCAGGAGACGAAAAAAATGAATATAAAAAAGAATGACCATTTGCATGAAACGTTTAGTAGAATAGCAGGGAATACAAGAGGAAAAGTCATGACAGATCAGGAAGAATCTGTTCATTTGTTAAAAGAAAATATGCAGGAATGCATCCCATTCCAGGGCCTTGGCGATATGATAATGAAAATGGACCGCATTTATGATCTGCTGGATTACCCACAGACCGAGCTTAAAATCCGGGAATGGGATGATTCTGAAAAATGGACAGGTACGCCGCTGGAGAACGATGATGACTGGAATTATGGAGCCGATGCAGCGGAAAAATTTCATGAGCTGACTACGGGAAATAATCCGTCAGTGTATGTGGAGACCAGATTCCGCCGCTATGGAAGCTGGCAGGGTATTCTCCAGGCCGGAAAACGAAAACTATCTTACCGCAGCGCGCTGGAGTTTCTGCACTATATCATGGGATATATCAAGGGGTAACATCAGGCCGTCACTGTTGGTGGCGGCTTTTTGATGTGTATGCACCGCTAAAATAGACAGTGAGGAGTGGGGGAGAAAAGGTAAAGGAAAATATTGACATTTTCTTCTTGCATTTTTTTGATAGTATTATTATAATAAAAATACAATTGCAATTGTAATGCTATAATATATGAGGTGAAGGGATTGAATCATAAACATTCAAAGAAGAATGGAGCAAAACGAAAAAAATCCCGAAACACCACACTGATAAAACTTGAAGATAGAGAGAAACCAAAGCGAACGATCAAAGACAGCGTTTTCCGTAACCTGTTCTCGGAACCAGGATATGGATTGCAGCTTTATAAAATTCTGCATCCGGAGGATACGGAGACAACGGAAGAAGACATTTCCTATCTTACCATTATACGGGAAATTACTAACGGTATCCGCAATGATCTGGGAATGTACATAGGCGGCAAATATCTGATAATGATAGAAGCACAGAGTACATGGAGCGTTAATATTTTGATACGCATGTACATTTATCTGGCGGAAATCTGGAAAAACTATATTGTACAGAATAAATTAGATGTATTTTCTTCCAGAGAATTAAACCTCCCTGTACCGGAATTCTATGTGGTCTACACAGGGAGTCGGAAAAAACGGCCGGAGTTTCTGCGTCTGTCAGAAGATATCTTTCACGGGACATGTAAAAATGTTGAACTTAAAATTCAGATGATTTATAATGGAGAAAACAAAGGAGATATTCTGGATCAGTATGTTTCTTTCACGGAACAGGCTGATCATTTTTATAAAGAATACGGAAGAACAAGAGAAGCTGCGGAAAAACTGGTGGAATACTGCATTGCGCATAATATTTTACAGGAGTATCTCAACAGGAAGAAGGAAGAGGTGACAAGTATGATTGGGGTAATCTTTGATGATACCATTCACAGACAAAGGATGCAGGAAGAGGCAGAGGCTCGGGCGGAGGCCCGGGGAGAGGCTAGAGGAGAGGCCAGAGGAGAAGCCAGAGGAGAGGCACGTGGAGAAGCCCGTGGGATTACCATAGGAACCATCAAAGGAGAAAAACAGGGGCAGATAAAAAAAGCCAGAGAGACAGCTCTGCGTTTGTGCCAGATGGGATATGATGCAGAAACTATCGCAGAGATTGTGGATATGCCGGAGGAACAGGTGAAGGAATGGCTGGCAGAGAGTTACGAAGATAATACTGATAAATGATTTTTTGAGCGCAGCAGTTTTACGATTGCTGCGCTGTCCTCTGTTAAAGTTCAATAGAAAAATATGGGATAAACATACCCCATCTGCATTTCTGACAATCGAAAACAGGCATTAGACGGTATCAGTGAAGAGTGTTATATTGAAGGCATCCGAAAGGGTGTCTTTTTTCGGTACAGGTTATCTGACAGGAAAAGCTTCGGAATTTTATTTTGTACCAGAAGTCATAAAGCATGAAAAATGATATGTGGGAGGCGATAAAAGCCGGGATGAGCGGTTGCGGCTGCTGGATAAACGGCGGGGAGCGGCGCTGGATGAGATCCATCTGAAAGAACGAAAGCTGGAGCGGCTGGACTATCTGCGGTATATGATGCAGAAACATTGACTGACCGTGCGTGGCTGGCTGAATAAAAATGCCTGTCGGCAATGGAATAAAAATTGTTCCATGGGCTGACAGGCGTTTTTGCTATTTTAGATACATTCGCGCTTCATAAGGGCGCAGAGTGTTGACGTCTTCCATGTCTGCATAGTTGGAGATGAGCAGCTGACTTCCTTCCGGAATCAGGGAAGCGGCGTCGATTTTACACGTGTTGCCGTAGAAGTTACAGATGACGGTCAGTGTCTGGCTGTCGTCTTTTCTGTGGTAGGCAAAGATTTCCTCGTCATCCGGCAGAAGCATCTGGAAGGAACCATCTGCGATGACCGGAGTCTCCTTGCGCAGGCAAATGAGCTTTTTATAATAGGAAAAGATAGAATCGTCATCATTCACCTGAGAAGCAGCGTTGATAGTTGTGTAGTTCGGATTCACCGGCAGCCATGGTGTTCCTGTGGTGAAACCGGCCTGTGCGCTGTCGTCCCACTGCATTGGCGTGCGGGCGTTGTCACGGCTCTTGGCGTGGATGGACTTCATGATATCTTCTTCCGACCGGCCGTCAGCTTTGAGTACTCTGTACGCGTTCAGGGTTTCCAGATCATTGTACTGATCGATGGACAGAGGGGTGTTGGTCATGCCAAGCTCTTCGCCCTGGTAAATGTATGGGGTGCCTTCCATGCCATGAAGGAGAGTGGCGAGCATTTTGGCTGAGATAACACGGTATTCCTCGCTGTCATTGCCCCAGCGGGAGACGATACGAGGCAGGTCGTGGTTATCCCAGAAAAGGCTGTTCCATCCCCTGCCGTGGAGCTCAGTCTGCCATTTGTTCATGACTTCTTTGAATCTGAGGAATGGCAGAGGCATCAGATCCCATTTGGTTCCGTCCGGCTGCTGATCCAGAGAAATATGTTCAAACTGGAAAACCATGGATAACTCGCTGCCGTCCGGATTGCTGTAGAGGAGAGCCCTTTCCGGTGTTGCGCTCCAGGCCTCTCCGACGCTGACCAGTCCGGCTTTGCCGAAGGTGTTGGCGCTTAATTCATGGATCAGCTGGTGAAGCTTCGGACCCTCCACCATGATTTTTTCATCTGGAACCTTGCCGATATGGTCGATGACGTCCAGGCGGAAGCCTTCAATGCCGCGGTCGATCCACCAGTTGATCATGTTGTAAAGTTCCTGGCGCATGTTCGGATTCTCCCAGTTTAAATCCGGCTGCTTCCTGGAGAACTGATGCATATAATACTGCTCAAGTTCCGGCACCCACTGCCAGATGGAACCGCCGAAACCGGAGATCAGATCGTTGGGAGGACAGCCTTCCACGCCGTCTCTCCAGACGTAATAATCATGATAAGGGTTATCTTTTCCTTTTAAAGCTTCCCGGAACCAGAAATGTTCATCGGAAGTATGGTTGAGAACCAGATCCATGATAATGCGGATGTGATGCTTCTTTGCCTCGGAGATCAGGCGGTCCATGTCGTCAAGATTGCCGAAGATTGGATCGATATCCTGGTAGTCGGAAATATCGTAGCCGTTGTCATCCTGAGGAGAACGGTAGACCGGGGAAAGCCAGATGGCGTCGACGCCCAGATCTTCCAGATAGTCAAGTCGGCTGATGATGCCCGGGAGATCGCCGATGCCGTCGCCGTTGGTATCCTGAAAACTCTTTGGGTAAACCTGATAGATGACTGCTTTTTTCCACCATTTGTTATCCATGTGTGTAATCCCTTTCTGTTTGTGTATTTTTTGCGGCGTCTGCCGCAGAATTTCGTTTTAACAGGCGCATGACTGAACAGTTGTGAAAAGTTATTTTCTACATCTTTATACTACTGTGACAGGGAGATGTAAAGCCCCTTTTTACCAGGATTTTTGGACGGAAAAAGGTTGAAGATTTATTTCCGCGGCGCTCCGCAGCTTTCCCGGATGCGCAGGGTGCAGGGAAGGGTGATGCGCACCGGCAGCGCCTCCTGCTGTATAAAGGTATCTGTCATCTGGATTACATAGTGGGCGGCATAGCGGCCCATCTGAAAGGCCGGAGCATGGATGGTGGTCAGCGGCGGATTCAAAAATCCGGCGGCACTGATATCGTCAAAGCCCACAATGGAAATATCGTCCGGCACCCGGTAACTATATTTGTAAAAAGCCCTCATGGCGCCGATGGCGATGGGATCGCTGGCTGCGAAGACCGCTGTCGGGAGAGGGGAAGTTCCGTTTTTTTCGGCTTTGATCAGAGACAGAGCCATGTGATAGCCGGATTCCACCGAGAATTCCTCCTCCCGGATATAAGGTTTCCAGCACAGATCGTGCTGGGTACAGTAGCGTATGAAGGCGTCCTTGCGTTCTTCAAAATAGATGGTGGAATCTGTCAGCTGCTCCCGTCCTCCCAGATAGGCGATGTGCCGGTGGCCGAGACTGGTCAGATAATCCATGGCGTCGTAGACTGCCTGACCGAAATCCAGTGTGATGGTATTGCAGTTGATCTGAGAGGTGCGCATATCGAGAAACAGTACATGGGGGGACAGCTTCTCAAGTTCTTTCCGCTGGCTGTCACTGTATTTTCCAATGCAGATCAGGGCCGGGACATCTTTTAGTGTATCCATGTAGTTGTGATCGCTCTCAAAGGCACGGATAACTTCAATCTTTTGCTCAGCGCAGTACTGTTCTATGCCGCTCCGGATATCCTGATAATAAGGGTCTTCCGTCTCATCCAGCAGGGAAATCCACTGGAAGATACCCACTGTCATGGATGGGGCGGTATTTTTTTTCTTATTATAATGCAATTCCTGCGCGATTCGCAGGACGTTATTCCTGGTAGTTTCTGTGACGCTTAAGGTCTCGTCCTGATTGAGAATCCGTGATACGGTTGCCGTGGAGACACCCGCCCTCTGGGCAATGTCTTTTAATGTTGCCATAAGCGCCTCCTTTCTGATTTCGTTTTTTTCATTATAACAAACCCGGTAAAAAAAAGAAAGTTTTTTACTAAAATAGTAAGTGAAATTTTATAGTAAAAATTGGTAAAAACAGTTGACAAATTTACTAAAATATTTTACTATAAAGCCATAATATTAACCGACCATTTAACAAAGGGCAATGGATCAAGAAAGGAGAAGTATGTAATGGCAAAGAAAACAGGGGTGTTAAAAGAAGAATTTAAAAACGGGGTGTACAGAGATCTGCTGAAAGATATCTACGTGGATGAGGGCGTTCTGGATTATCAGACAGAACGTTACATCAAGGCACTGGAAAGCTATGAGAAGCTGTACGGAGAACAGGAAGTGGAGATTTACAGCGCGCCGGGCCGCAGCGAGGTGGGGGGCAATCATACAGACCACCAGCACGGCAAGGTACTGGCAGCGTCCATCAACCTGGATATCATCGCGGTAGTCGCTCCGAGAGAGGACGGCGTCATTGAGGTGAAGTCCGAGGGATATCCTAAGACGGTGGTTGATTTATCTTCCCTGAAACCGGTGAAGAGAGAGAACGGAACATCCATCGCGCTGATTCGGGGAGTAGCTGCCAGAATCAAAGAAATGGGATACCAGATCGGCGGTTTCCAGGCTTACGCTACCAGCGATGTGTTGAGTGGTTCCGGCCTGTCTTCCTCAGCGGCTTATGAAGTACTTATCGGAACGATTCTTTCCGGCTTATACAACGATATGAAGCTGGATGCTGTGGACATCGCCAAAATAGGGCAATACGCGGAAAACGTATATTTTGGCAAACCATGCGGACTGATGGATCAGACTGCTTCCTCCGTGGGAGGACTCATTCATATTGATTTTGCGGATCCGGACAACACATTGGTGAAAAAGATCGATGTGGATTTTGAGGCATATGATCATTGTCTGTGCATCACGGATACCAAAGGTTCTCATGCCGACCTGACCGATGAATATGCGGCCATTCCGGCGGATATGAAGAAGGCTGCCGCTTATTTCGGCAAAGAAGTGCTGCGCCAGGTGGATGAGAAAGAATTCTACGGAAAGCTGGCGGAGATCCGTGAGAAGCTCGGAGACCGTCCGGTACTTCGTGCCATCCATTTCTTTGAGGAAGAGAAGAGAGTGGATGCAGAAATCGCCGCCCTGGAACGGGGAGATTTCGATGCATTTAAGAAATGGGTGAAGGCATCCGGCGCTTCTTCTTTCCAGTATCTGCAAAACGTATTTACTGTTCGGGACTTAAATGGGCAGGGACTTTCTGTGGGCCTTGCCGTCAGTGATGCAGTACTGGGAGAGAGAGGTGTCAGCCGTGTGCATGGCGGCGGTTTTGCCGGAACCATTCAGGCGTTTGTACCGGGAGACGCGGTGCAGGAATACAAAGACGCGCTGGACGGAGTATTCGGTAAGGGAAGCTGTCATGTATTGAAAGTGAGAAAATACGGTGGTATGAAGGTTCTGTAAGAGGAATCCGGGGAGAAAAGTTGTCAGAGTAATACAGGATACAGGAAATGTAAAGGGCTGTAAAAGGAGAATATGAGATGAGTTTATATAGAGAAATTGCCAGACTGGTGGAATATGGACTGAGAACGGAGCTCATTGCTCAGGCAGATAAGAGATATATGATCAATCAGCTTCTTGAAGTGTTCCGGGAAGATGAGTATGAGGAGCAGGATGTTTCCGGAGAGGAGATCGTACTTCCGGAAGTGCTGGATGCATTGACAGACATTGCGCTGGAACGGGGAATCATCGACAGTGATGATATTGTGACCAGAGATTTGTTTGACACCAGACTGATGGGAGTCATCACGCCGCGTCCGTCCCAGGTCATCGCGGAATTTGAAGAGCTCTACGGAGAGAACCCGCAGAAGGCAACCGACGCCTTTTATAAGTTCAGCCAGGATAACAATTATATCCGCAGGGATAGGATCAAAAAAGATATCCGCTGGAAAGTGGACAGCCCGTATGGAAAGATTGACATTACCATTAATCTTTCCAAACCGGAAAAAGATCCGAAAGCCATCGCTGCGGCAAAGAACGCACCGCAGAGTGCGTACCCGAAATGTCAGCTTTGTATGGAGAATGAAGGCTATGCCGGCAGAATGAATCATCCGGCGAGACAGAATCACCGGATCATCCCGATTTATATCAACGGAAGCCGGTGGGGATTCCAGTATTCTCCATATGTGTATTATAATGAACATTGCATCGTATTTAACGGTCAGCATATTCCGATGAAGATCGATCATTCTACTTTTGTGAAACTTTTTGATTTCATCAAACAGTTCCCGCATTATTTTCTGGGATCCAATGCGGATCTTCCGATTGTGGGCGGTTCCATTTTAAGTCATGACCATTTCCAGGGAGGACGGTATCGTTTCGCCATGGCTGATGCTGCCATGGAAAAACAGATCACCATCCCGGGATATGAGGATGTGGAAGCGGGAATCCTTCACTGGCCGCTGTCCGTCATCCGTATCCGCCACAAAGATGAAAAACGCCTGATCGCTCTGGCAGATCACATTTTAGAGAAATGGAGAGGATACACCGATGAGGAGGCGTACATTTTTGCCGAGACAGACGGAGAACCGCACAATACCATTACGCCGATAGCCAGAAAGAATGGAGATGTATATGAGCTGGATCTCACTTTGAGAAACAACATCACCACAGAAGAATGTCCGCTGGGATTGTACCACCCGCACAGTGAATATCATCATATCAAGAAGGAGAATATCGGCCTCATTGAAGTCATGGGTCTGGCAGTGCTGCCGTCCAGACTGAAAGGGGAGATGGAACTTCTGGCAGACTGTCTGGTAAAAGGAACTCCGGTTGAGGACCATGAAGAGCTTTTGAAACATAAAGAATGGGCAGAAAAGATCCGTGAAAAATATGCGGATATCAATGATTCCAATGTGATGGATATTCTGAAAGAAGAAATCGGAAAAGTGTTTGTCGGCGTTCTGGAGGATGCAGGAGTGTACAAGTGTACAGAGGAAGGCAGAGCGGCCTTTGACCGTTTTATCGCCGTACTGTAAAGGATAATAAAAGGGCAGGGATACCGGACGCAGATAAAAAACTGACCTCCGGAATCTCTGCCAAAAAAGATTCCGTTATAAATTTTTCATATAGTTAAAAACAAAGAGGACCGTTTTGATCGTCATGGCATCGTGAAACTGCCGGATATCCAGACCGGTCTCTTTTTGTATCTGTTCCAGTCGATAAATGAGAGTGTTGCGGTGCATGTGAAGCCGGCGGGTAGTCTCAGCGATATTCAGATTGTTATCCAGAAAACAGTTGATCACGTGGACAGTTTCCGGCTGGAAAAAAGAAGGAGAGTCCGTGCCGATCACTTCCTGCAGATAGGCGCTGCACCGTTCCTTTGAGAGACCGTAAATGAGACGGCCGATCCCCAGTTTGTTATAAGGGTAGACATACTGGCCGGGATAGAATATCCGGCCTACATTCAGCGCCAGGCTGGCCTCCTGATAAGCATTCGGAAGCTGATTGAGATGGCCGGTGACCGCGCTGAAAGCCACATTGACCTGAATGAGAGCCTCTGTGTTCAGCAGGTCCATTACAAGATAGGCGGTGGAGTCGAGCGTCTCCTCTGATACCTCCTCTGTAAATGTGTAGACGATGGCCAGCTGGCAGGAAGACATGGGAACCAGCCAGACGTGCGAAGTGTCTGGAAAAGCGTGTTTTAAAATGGCCATGACAGAATTATTCATGGTTTCTTTTGATTCCACGAGAAAGACTGCGCGCGGATCAGAGAGAGAAACATGCAGCCGCTTGGCGGTGTGAATGAGTTCGTGAGTCTCCAGGTCTCCGGTGATCCATTTTTTGTAAATGGCTTCTTTGCTGTTGACTTCCTTATAGGAGGCGATCAGAGAGTCAAGCTGGTGGAGAAGATAGGACTCTGTCTCCTCGGCTTCCGCTTCCGGAAGATCTGTCGTGTCGGGCAGGTCCAGGGAGAAGGACAGGCCGGTGATTCTTTTCAATTCATCCAGTTTTCTTTGCATATTCTTTTTCTCTGTATTTCTCATATATAAATCTCCTGTTTATAACTAACCTGAGCATTTATTATAACAAAACTTCGCCAAAAAGAACAGATGCCCCAGGTGAAAAATGAGGAGGACCTGAGGCATGCATTCTTTTAGAAAAAGAGAAAAACAATTATAATGCACAATGTGCATGTTTCTAATTTGTGATGGTTACTTCTGTTTCTTTATCGAATAAATGAATCTTTTCCATATCCAGAGTAAATGTAGCATCTGAACCAGATTTCAGTTTGGTGCTGGAACTTACACGGGCTGTCATCTGTGTGCCTTCCATATCGAAGTACAGATAAACCTCTGCGCCAAGCAGCTCGTAGAACTTAATCTTCGTGTTGATGTTGATACCAACAGGAGCATCCGGAGCGTCTGCTTCGTAAATATTTTCCGGACGGATACCAAGGATAACGGTCTTGCCGTCATAGTTACCGTCAATAAGCGCCTGTTTCTTGGAATCCGGCACATGCATCTCGCTGTGTCCGACTTTCAGTGTAACGTCGTTGCCGGAAATCTTAACCTTAGCATCCATGAAGTTCATCTGCGGAGATCCGATGAATCCGGCTACGAACAGGTTGCATGGATAATCGTACAGATTCTGAGGAGTATCTACCTGCTGCATGATACCGTCTTTCATAACAACGATTCTTGTACCAAGGGTCATGGCCTCTGTCTGGTCATGAGTTACGTAGATGATGGTAGCGCCCAGATTCTGATGCAGTTTGGAAATCTCGATACGCATCTGAACACGAAGCTTGGCATCCAGGTTGGAAAGAGGCTCGTCCATCAGGAATACTTTCGGGTTACGCACGATGGCACGTCCCATGGCAACACGCTGTCTCTGACCACCGGAAAGAGCGTTCGGCTTACGGTCAAGGAGCTTGTCGAGGTCAAGGATCTTGGCAGCTTCACGAACCTTTTTGTCAATCTCATCCTTTGGCACTTTACGAAGCTTTAAGCTGAATGCCATATTGTCGTATACTGTCATATGCGGATACAGAGCGTAGTTCTGGAAAACCATGGCAATGTCACGGTCCTTCGGCTCGATGTTGTTCATCAGCTTGCCGTCGATACGGAACTCACCATCGGTGATATCCTCCAGACCTGCGATCATACGAAGTGTAGTGGATTTACCACATCCGGATGGTCCGACGAAAATGATGAACTCTTTATCTGCAATCTCCAGATTAAAATCGGTTACGGCATGATAACCGTTCGGGTAAACTTTCTGGATACCCTTTAAAGATAATGTTGCCATAGAAATGTATCCTCCTTTAATATGTGTATATATAAAAAATATATATTCGGTGAACGATTTTGATTACTTTCTTAGTTTAAACCAAAGGAACGCATCCGGCAATGGCACAAATAACTAAAATTTTCGAAAAATTATGGTTAAAGACAACATTCTGAGCGGATCAGCCTTTCTGTGCCGGTGCATTATACTCAAAAATGCAGTATTCATAGGCGTTGATGATTTCTGTTCCTTTATATTTGTCATAGCGGTGAAAATCACAGCCGTAGTTCTTATGTACATGTCCGTGAATGAAATAGCGGGGCTGGTAACGGTCCAGCAGGTGGCAGAAAGTTTCAAAACCCCGGTGGGGAAGATCTTCGCCATCGTTAATGTTCCGGGCCGGCGCATGGGTCAGCAGGATATCGATACCGCCATGGCGAAGGAGAGAGAGCGTTCTCTTTTTGGCCCGGCGGTGCATTTCCTTCTCTTCATACTGGTACTCTCCGTCATTGTAATTCATGGAGCCGCCAAGTCCCAGAATGCGGATACCCTCATGAACGTAGAGCTTGTCATCCACGCAGATACAGCCTTCCGGCGGTTTACGTTTATACTGCGTGTCGTGGTTGCCGTGCACATACAGTACAGGCGCATGGGACATGGTGACCAGGAAGGAAAGATATTCCGCCCGGAGATCTCCGGCAGACAAGATCAGGTCGATGTCCGCGAGTTTCTTTTTTTCGTAGTAATCCCAGAAATAGGGAGACTCGATGTCCGATATTGCTAAAATTTTCATGGAAGCCGGTCCTCCTCTTTTACTCCCTGTACAGCTGCCAGGTCCCGTGCCGGTTCATCCAGATCGTCTTTGGAAGGAATGGAGCCGACGATATTCTGCGCCAGCCAGTCCATGGTAATGATCTCCTCCGATGTCAGCGCGTCGGAAGACTGTCCTTTGACGACCCCGTTTTGCGAGTACATAATGCCGGAAAATGGATTGAAATCCCCCCGGCAGATGGTTTCTTTTAATAAAGCGATCAGGCGGGAAGTGCCGATCGGAAGTCTGTGCGAACAGATCACATCCACGATGCCCGAGGACATGCCCCACCAGTAGTTGAGCCCTTTGGTGGTATCTTTCTCATCATCAAGCTTCCAGCTGCCGTTCATGACGTTGCGGATCATCTGCTCATAAAAACGTCCCCAGTTCCAGACCGGCATGGCCATATTCCAGATGGAATCTCCGTCCGGACAGTAGAGGCCAAACTGCTGGTCGTACATACCTGGCGCCGTGGAATCTTTGCCGGAAATGACAGAAATATCATGATCCGCGAAGAAAGTCTTTTTCACCGGGTGAGTGCGCCTGGACCATTCCAGATAAACGGTCGCCCGGGGATTGACCATCTGAGCACCCAGGGCAAAGGCGTTGATGCTGGCGATATTCCCGTAGATCGGGTAATCGGCGACATAGCCGATCTTGTCATTTTCCGCCATGGCACCGGCGATGGCGCCCATGAGAAACTTCGCTTCGTGCATCCGGGCATAGTAGGTACGGATATGCTTGTGGGAAGTATTCAGGGAACAATTTAAAATCTTCACTTCCGGGTGATC
>ERZ1643246.1524-NODE-1524-length-25041-cov-4.924558_pt1 | contig 25041 bp, 24 predicted proteins | sample MGYA00579265_ERZ1643246 | MGnify/ENA primary metagenome ERZ1643246 (study PRJEB29033, sample SAMEA4952261) | chicken gut metagenome | biome: Broiler Chicken; feature: Gastrointestinal Tract; material: Caecum | place: Ireland | collected 2018 | study: Broiler...
GAGCGAGTATCTGTTGAACGGTGTGCCCTGCCGCCTGAAGGACGTCCATGAGCTGTTCTACGACACCGGTATTGGCAAGGAGGGCTATTCCATCATCGGCCAGGGACAGATTGACAAGATCTTAAGCGGAAAGCCCGAGGAGCGTCGGGAACTCTTCGATGAGGCGGTGGGAATCGTCAAATATAAAAAGAGAAAGACCGCCACCTGCAAGAAGCTGGAGAGCGAGCGGGAAAATCTTGTCCGTGTCAATGATATTCTGCGGGAACTGGAGCGGCAGATCGGACCGCTGGAGCGGCAGGCGGAGACGGCGAGAGCCTACCTGAAAAAGAAAGAGGAACTGAAAAATCTCGATGTGAACGCTTTCCTTCTGGAGACGAAGCGACTGGAAGGGCAGCTGGGGCAGATTGAGAAGAATTACCGGATCGCGGATGAGCAGATGACAGCGCAGAAGGATCAGCAGGAGCGCATTCGGGAACAGTATTCCGCGCTGGAACAGAATATGAGTGAGCTGGACGGACAGATTGAGGAGATCCGCCAGCAGCAGAGCGATGCCACGCTGGCTAAGGGACGTCTGGAGAATCAGATCCGTCTTCTGGAAGAGCAGATTCGCATGGCGGAGGGGTCCGACGAGAGTCTGGCTTCCCGCAGACAGACTCTGGAGCGGGAAAAGGCGGAGAAGGAAGAGCAGAAACTGCAGTACGAGGCACAGCGGGCAGGACTGGAAGAACAGTTGAAGACAGCCCGGGAGCAGCTCGATATGGCAAGGGCGGCCCATGAGAAGCTGCAGGAGCAGATCCGGGCCTGCAATGATAAGATTGCGGAGGATCAGCAGCAGATTCTGAGCCTTTTGAATGAGAAGACAAGGATCGCGTCGGAGGATCAGCGGTTTGACACGATGACGGAGCAGACCAACATCCGCAAATCCGGCCTGGCTAAGCGCCTGATGAAGCGAAAGACCGAGGAGACGGATCTGGAGGAGACGCTGGGGAACTGCCAGAAGGAGATGGAGGAGGCCGAGGAGGCGCTCTCGACTCTGCAGAATAAGGAGAAGGAGTTTTCCCAGCAGTATGTCTCCTGGAAGAACAAGCTGAGGGAGGCGAATGAAACTCTCCAGAAGGAGCGGGACACCTACCACCGCCAGGCTTCCAGACTGGAATCCCTGAAGAATATTGCCGAGCGCTACGACGGCTATGGCAACAGTATCCGCAAGGTCATGGAGCAGAAGAAAAACCACCCGGGAATTCTCGGTGTGGTTTCGGATCTGATCCAGGTAGATAAAAAGTATGAGACGGCTATTGAGACGGCTCTCGGGGGCAATATTCAGAATATTGTCACGGAGGATGAGGAGACGGCCAAGAAGATGATCCGTTTCCTGAAGGAGCATCGCTTCGGAAGGGCCACGTTCCTTCCGTTGACCAGTGTGGACGGAAGAGGTCGTTTCCATGGGGATGAAGCGTTGAAGGAGCCTGGAATTATCGGTCTTGCCAGCGATCTGGTAAGGTCGGATGAGACATACCGGGGGATCGTGGCTTATCTTCTCGGCCGTGTTCTGGTGGCGGAGGATATCGACGCTGCCATCGCTGTCGCAAAGAAGAACCACTACTCGCTGCACATTGTGACGCTGGAGGGAGAGTATCTGAGTCCGGGCGGATCCATGACCGGCGGTTCTTTCCGGAACAACAGCAACCTTCTGGGGCGAAACCGGGAGATCGAGGATCTGCAGAAGCAGCTGGATCAGCTGCGGGAGTCCATCAAAAAGAGAGAGGAACGGGTATCTGAGATTGAGACCGCCCAGGCGCTTCTGGAGCAGGATCGCAGTGAAAACCGGACGAAGATACAGCAGGCGGCGCTGCGGTGCAACACGGCCCAGATCAGCCTGCAGCAGGCAAAGGACCAGAAAGCGGAGAGCGAGAATGCCTTCCGCAGCTTATCCTCGGAGAGCGAGGAGCTGGATCGTCAGCTTGCCCAGATTGCGGAGGGCAGAAAGGAAAATGCCCGTCTGCTGGGAGAGCTGGAGGAGAAGGAGAAAAACCTGAAGGAGGAGATCGCCGCTTCCCGCAAGCGGGAGGAGGAGATGAATGCCGGCGAGAAAGAGGCCTCCGGGGAAGTTTCCAGAGTACAGCTGGATGAGGCCGGCGCAAGGCAGAAGGTGTCCTTTGTCATGGAAAATCTCGAGCGAATTGCCGCAGAGATTCAAAAACATCAGGACGATATCCAAAAACTGATTCAGGAGGCCGGCGCATCCAAGGAAGAACAGGCGAAGCGCAGGCAGGATATGGAGGAGATCAAAAAGACCATCGCCGCGTCCGATGGCACCTTCGCTGAGCTGGAGGAGAAGCTGAAGGCAGCACAGGCCAGGAAGGAGGAGATGAACGCCTCCTATAAGGGATGCTTTCAGCAGAGAGAGGAAATCTCCCAGGAGATTGCCCGCCTGGACAAGGAAATTTACCAGTTGAACAGCCAGCGGGAGAAGGCGGAACAGGCTCTGGAGTATCAGAGAAACTACATGTGGGAGGAGTACGAGCTGACCCTCCACGCCGCCATGGAACTGCGGGATGAGACCATGGAAGATCTGCCGGCTCTGAAACGTCAGATTTCCTCTGTCAAGGATGAGATCCGCCATATGGGGAATATCAACGTCAACGCCATTGAAGAGTACAAAGAAGTGTCGGAGCGCTATGAGTTCCTGAAGGGACAGCACGACGATCTGGTGGAGGCGGAGGCTACGCTTCTCGGAATTATCGAGGATCTGGACACCGGCATGCGCAAGCAGTTCTCTGAGGGCTTTGCCAATATTCAGAAGGAGTTTGACCGGGCATTTCAGCAGCTGTTCGGCGGCGGAAAGGGAACCCTGGAACTGGTGGAGGGAGAGGATATCCTGGAGAGCGGAATCCGCATTATCGCCCAGCCGCCGGGAAAGAAGCTGCAGAACATGATGCAGCTTTCCGGAGGAGAGAAATCTCTCACAGCCATCGCGCTGCTGTTTGCCATTCAGAATCTGAAACCGTCGCCTTTCTGCCTCCTGGACGAGATTGAGGCGGCTCTGGACGATTCCAACGTTGGCCGTTTTGCCAGATATTTACATAAACTGACGAAAAATACACAGTTTATCATTATTACCCACCGAAGGGGCACTATGAACGCCGCGGATCGGCTTTACGGTATTACCATGCAGGAAAAGGGCGTTTCCACCATGGTGTCCGTCAACCTGATCGAGTCGGATCTGGACAAATAGAAAACGAGGAGGTGTGTGAACATGGAAGATATGCAGGATATGCAGGAAGTAAGCGCTCAGAGCGGGGAGGAGAGCGGAAAGAAAAAATCCGGATTTTTCCAGCGGCTGTTCCGCGGACTGACCAAGACAAGGGACAACATCGTAAAAAACATGGACTATGTGTTCCGCGGGTTTACCAATATCGACGAAGATTTCTATGAGGAGCTGGAGGAGACGCTGATCATGGGAGATCTGGGCGTCGCCGCCACAGAGCGGATTCTCGATGATCTGCGTGAGAAGGTAAAGCAGCATCACATCAAAGAACCCATGGAATGCCGTCAGCTGCTGATTGACAGCATCAAGGAGCAGATGGATGTGGGGGAAGCTGCTTACCGCTTTGAGGAGGAGACATCCGTCATCCTCGTTGTGGGAGTCAACGGCGTCGGAAAGACGACCACCATCGGAAAGCTGGCCTCCAAACTTAAGGCTCAGGGAAAGAAGGTGCTGGTTGCGGGAGCCGATACGTTCCGGGCCGCTGCGGGGGAGCAGCTGAAAGAGTGGGCGGACCGCTGTGGCGTGGATATGATCGGCGGACAGGAAGGGAGCGATCCCTCCGCTGTGGTGTTTGACGCTGTGGCGGCGGCGAAGGCCAGAAAGTGTGATGTGCTTTTGATTGACACGGCAGGCAGGCTCCACAACAAGAAAAACCTGATGGAGGAGCTGCGGAAGATGAACCATGTGATCAGCCGGGAATTCCCGGAAGCTTACCGGGAGACGCTGGCGGTTCTGGATGGCACCACCGGTCAGAACGCGCTGGTTCAGGCCAGGGAATTTGCGGAGGTGACAGATATCACAGGAATTGTGCTGACAAAGCTGGATGGAACGGCCAAGGGCGGTATCGCTGTGGCGGTGCAGGCAGAGCTCGGCATCCCGGTCAAATATGTGGGTGTGGGCGAGCACATTGAGGATCTGCAGAAGTTTTCGCCGGATGAGTTTGTGGACGCGCTGTTTTATGTGAACGAGTAGAGAAAAGGAGAAGAGGAAAAAAGATGCTGACATTGGATAAGTTTGAGGAAGCGAGCAGAATCGTCGGGGAGGTCACGCTGGAGACAAAACTGGTTTACAGCGATTTCCTCAGCGAACGGACAGGAAACAAGGTGTATCTCAAGCCGGAGAATATGCAGTTTACCGGCGCCTATAAAGTGCGGGGGGCCTACTACAAGATTAGTACGCTTTCTCCGGAGGAGCGGGAGAAAGGGCTGATTACCGCCTCCGCCGGAAACCATGCCCAGGGCGTGGCTTACGCGGCAAAGTGTTTCGGGGTAAAGGCGACCATCGTCATGCCGACCACGACACCGCTGATCAAGGTCAACCGCACCAAGAGCTACGGGGCGGATGTAGTACTCTTCGGGGATGTCTACGACGAGGCCTGCGCCCACGCCTATGAGCTGGCGGATCAGTACGGATACACCTTCATTCATCCCTTTGATGATCTGGCGGTGGCCACGGGACAGGGAACCATTGCCATGGAGATCTTCAAGGAGCTTCCCCTGGTGGAATATATTCTTGTGCCCATCGGAGGGGGCGGGCTGGTAGCCGGTGTCTCCACCCTGGCAAAGCTTCTGAATCCGAAGATTCAGGTCATCGGCGTGGAGCCGGCGGGAGCGAACTGTATGCAGGAATCCTTAAAGCGGGGAGAGGTCACAACGCTGCCGAATGTGAGCACCATCGCCGACGGCACGGCGGTTAAGACACCGGGGAGCAATATCTTCCCCTATATTCAGGAGAATATCGACGATATCATCACGGTGGAGGATGACGAGCTGATCGCCGCTTTCCTGGATATGGTGGAGAACCACAAGATGATCGTGGAGAATTCCGGTCTGTTGACGGTGGCGGCTTTGAACCATCTCAATGTAAAGGGCAAGCGCGTTGTCTCCATCTTGAGCGGCGGTAACATGGACGTGATTACCATGTCCTCGGTGGTACAGCAGGGACTGATTTTCCGGGATCGGATCTTTACCGTATCTGTACTGCTCCCGGATAAGCCTGGAGAGCTGGCGGCCGTGGCGGAGACCATCGCCGGCGTTCAGGGCAATGTCATCAAGCTGGAGCACAACCAGTTTGTGACAACCAACCGAAACGCCGCCGTGGAGCTGCGCATCACGCTGGAGGCCTTCGGCACGGAGCACAAACAGCAGATTATGGAGGCTCTGGAAAAGGGCGGTTACAAGCCGAAGATCGTTCGGACCAGCCTGTGACAGCGGGAAAAAGGTTGAAAGGAAGAAAAACTTTGGGGTGTCAAGAAAAAACACTTGACACCCTGTTTTTTTTCGTGTAAACTACCAAAGGTGGTTAAGGATGGAAGAAAAAGTTCGGCAGGGATACCTGTATGATTTCTATGGAGAACTTCTCAACGAGCATCAGAGAGAAATCTATGAGAGTTTCGTGATGGAGGATCTCTCGCTGGCCGAGATTGCGCTGGCCAAGGGGATCAGCCGTCAGGCGGTGCATGATGTGATCCGGCGGTGTACCCGCACCCTGGAGGAGTATGAGAGTAAGCTGCGCCTGATGGAGAAATTTCTTCACATCAAGGGCAGCGCGGAGGAGATTCTGAAACTGGCGTGCCGGGAAGACGGCACGGCTGTGGAGGAGACGATGGAACGCATCCGCGCGCTGTCGACGGATATTTTGGAGGAGCTTTGATCTATGGCATTTGACAGCTTGTCAGAAAAACTGCAGAATGTCTTTAAAAATCTCAGAAGCAAGGGACGGCTGACGGAAGACGACGTGAAGACGGCTCTGCGCGAGGTCAAGATGGCGCTGCTGGAGGCAGATGTGAATTTCAAGGTGGTAAAGAATTTCACAAAAGCTGTGCAGGAGCGGGCAGTCGGTTCCGATGTGATGAACGGACTGAATCCCGGCCAGATGGTCATCAAGATCGTCAATGAGGAACTGGTAACGTTGATGGGATCCGAGACGACGGAGATCGCCTATCGGCCCGGACAGCAGATTACCGTTATCATGATGGTCGGACTTCAGGGTGCCGGCAAGACTACGACCACGGCAAAGCTGGCCGGAAAGATGAAGCAGAAGGGAAAGAAGCCGCTTCTGGTGGCCTGTGACATCTATCGGCCCGCCGCGATTCAGCAGCTGCAGATCAACGGAGAGAAACAGCAGGTGGATGTCTTTGCCATGGGAGACAGGCACCGCCCGGCGGATATCGCGAAGGCGGCTCTCGAACACGCGAAGAAGAACGGCAACAATGTGGTCATTCTCGATACAGCCGGACGGCTGCACGTGGACGAGGAGATGATGGCGGAACTGTCAGAGATCAAGGAGTCCGTGGATGTGGCCCAGACCATTCTGGTAGTGGATGCCATGACCGGTCAGGACGCAGTAAATGTGGCAAAGACCTTCGATGAGAAGGTGGGCATCGACGGTGTGATTCTGACTAAGCTGGATGGAGATACCAGAGGCGGAGCGGCGCTGTCCATCCGGGCAGTTACCGGTAAGCCGATTCTGTTCTGCGGTATGGGAGAGAAACTCTCGGATCTGGAACAGTTTTACCCGGAGCGCATGGCTTCCAGAATTCTCGGCATGGGAGATGTGCTGAGCCTGATTGAGAAGGCTCAGGAGGAGATCGATGAGGAAAAAGCCATGGATCTTACCCGTAAGATGCGAAAAGCCGAGTTTGACTACAACGATTATCTGGAATCCATGAACCAGATGAAAAAGATGGGAGGCATCTCCAGTATTCTTGGAATGCTGCCGGGGCTCTCTGGAATGAAGTCTTCCCAGATGGCCCAGCTGGAAGGAGCCATGGACGAGAAGAAGCTCGGACGTATCGAGGGCATCATCTATTCCATGACGCCGGAGGAGCGGGCAAATCCGAAGCTGATGAATCCCAGCCGCAAGCGGAGGATCGCGAAAGGCGCCGGGGTGGATATCAGCGAGGTCAACCGTTTTATCAAACAGTTTGAACAGTCCCGGAAGATGATGAAGAAGATGCCGGGTATGATGGGTGGTAAAAAGGGGAGAATGAAATTTCCTTTTTAACATATAGTCAGCATAATAATCAGGAGGTGAAAAGAAATGGCAGTAAAGATCAGATTGAGAAGAATGGGACAGAAGAAGAATCCTTTCTATAGAATTGTAGTTGCGGATTCCAGATCTCCGAGAGATGGCAAGTGCATCGAAGAGATCGGAACTTACGATCCCACCAAAGATCCCAGCGAGTTTCATGTAAATGAGGAGCTGGCAAAGAAATGGCTGGCAAACGGCGCGCAGCCCACTGATACCGTCAGCAGAATCTTTAAGGCAGCCGGTATCGAGAAATAATCGGGTGCGGAAAGAACGAGGTGTATGCAATGAAAGAATTAGTGGAAGTAATTGCAAAGTCACTGGTGGATTACCCGAATGAAGTTGTCGTGACAGAGACGGAAAAGGAAAAGGCGATTGTAATCGAATTGCATGTGGCTGCCTCTGATATGGGCAAGGTAATCGGCAAACAGGGACGTATTGCAAAGGCGATCCGTTCTGTGGTGAAAGCCGCAGCCTCAAAGTCAGAAAAGAAAGTGGTTGTTGACATTGTATAGTTTTTGACTGTACAATATGCCGCCGCATCAGCGGCGGCTGTTTTCATATTATGGGAAACCATCCTCCCGTGGTGGAAGGGCGCGCCCTTTGGACGGGATGAGATGTTCCCGGAAGAGTCATGAGAGGAAGAGCATGGAAGAATTACTGCAGGTTGGAGTTATCACATCTCCCCACGGGGTGCGCGGGGAGGCGAAGGTTTTTCCCACCACCGACGACAAGGAGCGGTTCCGGGATCTGAAGGAGGTACTCCTGCGCGGAAAGAAGGGAGATCAGCTTCTGCACATTGTCTCCGTAAAATTTTTCAAGAATATGGCGATCCTGAAGTTTCGGGAGTTTACAACGCCGGAGGAAATTGACGGGATCCGTCAGGCGGGACTTTTTGTGACGAGAGAACAGGCAGTGCCGCTGGAGGAGGATGAGTATTTCATTGCTGATTTGATCGGCATCGAGGTTTACACAGATGATGGAGAGGCTTTCGGAACCATCTCTGACGTTCTCAGCACCGGAGCCAACGACGTATATGTGGTGGACAGCCCGGCCCATGGGCAGGTGCTTCTTCCCGCGATCAAGGACTGTGTGCGGCAGATCGATGTGAAGGGCCGCAGGATGGAGATCCATCTGATGCCGGGACTGGTCTGAATTCCGGAGTTTGCAGCGGCAGGCAAAGACAGAGAGGGAGAGGATCCGAGTATGAAATTTTATATTCTGACATTGTTTCCGGAGATGATCGAAAACGTTCTCGGTACCAGCATTATCGGCAGGGCTGTGGATCGTGGACTGATCTCCTACGAGGCGATCAATATCCGGGATTTTACCCTTGACAAACATAAGAAGGTGGATGATTATCCCTACGGCGGCGGGGCGGGCATGGTTATGCAGGCTCAGCCCATTTATGACGCATGGGAATCAGCGGCGCGCAGGGCAGACGGGCCGGTGCGCACAGTGTATCTGACGCCCCAGGGGGAGACGTTTTCCCAGGCAAAGGCCAAGGAGCTGGCCCTGGAGGAGAATCTGATTCTTCTCTGTGGTCATTATGAGGGCGTGGATGAGAGGGTTCTGGAGGAGATTGTCACGGACTATATCTCCATTGGAGATTATGTGCTGACCGGCGGAGAACTACCGGCCGTTGTGGTGGTGGACGCGGTTTCCCGCATGGTGCCCGGTGTGCTTTCCAACCGGGAATCCGGGGAGACGGAGTCCTTCGAGGACGGTCTGCTGGAGTATCCTCAGTACAGCCGGCCGGAGATCTGGCATGACAGAGCGGTTCCGTCGATTTTATTGTCCGGAAATCATCAGAAGGTGGATGAGTGGAGACGACAGCAGTCTCTCCTGCGGACCAGGGAGCGCCGCCCGGATCTGCTGAAGACGGCCAATCTGACGGAAAAAGATAAGAAATACTTGAATTTTGAAGTACCCTATGGTAAACTACACTAGTTGTGAGAAGAAGATGGTCCTCTGTTACGCCCTTTTGGGGGATAAGTATTAAGAACATCAAAAGAATCAGGAGGTCACAAAATGAACGCAAAAGAGATTATCAAGAACATCGAGGCGGAACAGCTGAAGGCTGAGGTGCCGGAGTTTAACGTGGGAGACACTGTGAGAGTGCACGCGAAGATCAAAGAGGGAAACCGTGAGAGAATCCAGGTTTTCGAGGGTACCGTGCTCAAGAAGCAGGGCGGAAGCAACCGTGAGACGTTTACGGTAAGAAAGTTCTCCAACGGCGTCGGTGTGGAGAAGACATGGCCGCTGCACAGCCCCCATGTGGAGAAAGTGGAAGTTGTCCGCAGAGGTAAGGTGCGTCGCGCGAAACTGAATTATCTGCGTGGACGTGTAGGAAAGAAAGCAAAAGTAAAAGAGTTGGTAAAATAGTTTTGCGGGAACAACCTCACAGAGGTTGTTCTTTTTTTGCAATTCGTGTATATTAGTAGTTATGAATAAAAGACAGTGGAATAAAAAAGTTGAGAATATCAGACGGAAAATCCAGCGCAGCAGAAACCGCCAGCGCAGAAATCGTGATGTCTATACAGGACGTGCCCGCCGTATAGCTCTCTGGGCCGCCCAGATTGGGGCGGTGGTAATCCTGGCCTTTTTGCTGGTTGCAGCTTTCGGTATACGGATAACCTGCAGTGGAATGTCCATGGACCCCACAGTGGCTGACGGGGAGACCGTCCTTGTCAACAGGGCGGCCTATCTCTTTTCCGAGCCCCAGGCAGACGATGTGGTTGTATTCTCCCCGGAGGGAGCGGTGGATGGAGCGCCGAATATCAAGCGGGTGGTCGGCGTGCCCGGAGATACCGTCGAGATATCCGGAGGAAGCCTCTATGTGAACGGAGAGCGCTATTCGGATGTGGCGGATACGGAGAGAATGGAGTACGCGGGAAGAGCCGGAACAGAGATTACCCTGGGAGAGGATGAGTATTTTGTCCTGGGAGATAATCGGAACAACAGCGAGGACAGCCGTTACCAGTCCGTCGGGAATGTGACTGCGGACGAGATTGAGGGAAAGGTGTGGCTGAAAGTGTCCCTGTCAGATTTCGGTCTGGTGCGATAGGAGGAAGATGTGATGGAATTTCAATGGTATCCCGGCCATATGACAAAGGCAAAACGGCAGATGCAGGAGGATATCCGGCTGATTGATCTGGTAATCGAACTGTTGGATGCCAGAATTCCGGCCAGCAGCCGTAATCCGGATATCGATGCCCTGGGACAGGGAAAGTTCCGGCTGATTATCCTGAATAAGGCGGATCTGGCTGACAAGGAGGCCACCCGCCTGTGGAAGGCGTATTTTGAGTCAAAGGGCTACGGTGTGGCGGTTCTGGATTCCAGAAGCCGTGGAGGCATGAAAAATGTATCGGAGATCATTTCCCGTCTCTGCGCCGAGAAGACGGAGCGCGACAAAAAGCGGGGAATCAAAAACCGGCCGATCCGGGCAATGGTAGTGGGAATCCCAAATGTGGGCAAATCCACTTTCATCAATTCCTTTGCAGGCAGGGCCTGTGCAAAAACGGGAAACAAGCCCGGGGTAACCAAGGGAAAACAGTGGATTCGCCTGAATAAAAACGTGGAACTTCTGGACACACCGGGAATCTTGTGGCCGAAATTTGAGGATCCGCAGGTGGGGCTGCATCTGGCCTGTATCGGAGCAATCCGGGATGAAATTCTCTCTTCGGAAGAGCTGGCGCTGGAACTTTTGCGTCTGCTGAGTGATCTGAGGCCGGGAATCCTGAAGGAGCGCTATCAGATAGACGAGGATGGAGATCTGCCCCGGATGCTGGAGGAGATCGCGAAAAACAGAAACTGCGTCAAAAAGGGGAATGTTCCGGATCTGGGCAGGGCCGCGGCGCTTCTGCTGGATGAATTCCGCGGCGGAAGGCTGGGGAGTATTACCTTGGAGATTCCGGAGAGCAAAGGGGCATAGCATGAGTGAACAGGAAAGAAACGATAATATAGAGAAGGAAGAGAAGAAGAGCGGGGCGCTGCGGGAGATTTTGTCCATGATCGGATGGATTCTTTTCATTTTCTGTCTCGTTTTTCTGGTTACTACCTATGTGGGGCAGAGGACCAGAGTGGAGGGACACTCCATGGAGCCGGCCCTCTCCGACGGCGACAATCTGATTGTAGATAAGATCTCATACCGCTTTCACGATCCGGAGCGCTTTGACATCATTATTTTTCCTTACCAGTGGGAGCCGAATACTTACTATATCAAGAGGATCATCGGCCTTCCCGGAGAGACGATACAGATTGACGACGAGGGTAATATCTATATTGACGGCGAAGTGCTGCAGGAGCACTACGGCCTGGAGCGCATAAAGAATCCGGGATCGGCTCGGGAGCCGATCACCCTGGGAGAGGACGAGTACTTTGTTCTGGGAGATAACCGGAACAACAGCGAGGACAGCCGTTTTACCCAGGTGGGCGTCATTCACAGGGATGATATTGTGGGCCGGGCGTGGCTGCGGATTTATCCCTTCGACCGTATCGGATTTATCCGGCACCAGTAGCCCCATCCGGGGATTTGGCAGTTGGAAGAGAGGAATTGCGTATGGCAGAGGAGAGGAAAATCAAAGAGATCCGCGAGGAGTATGCATCCTGTGGAGAGGACATGCTGCCATCCTTTATCGAGGAATATCTCGCGGACGGCCGGCCGGGTGTATCGAAACTGATCGGTCAGGCCCAGAGACGGTTGGAAAAACTGCGGCTGGAGAGAGCGCGCACGGAGAAACTGAAGGAGTATGAGCACCGCTATGGCGGACAGTATCATCGCATTTGCGGAATTGATGAAGTGGGGCGAGGTCCCCTGGCGGGACCGGTGGTGGCTGCGGCTGTCATTCTGCCGGAAGACTGCGACATCCTCTATATCAACGATTCCAAGAAACTGACCGCTGCGAAGCGGGAAGAACTCTACGATGTGATTATGGATAAGGCAGTGGCTGTGGGAATCGGAATGGCATCCCCCGAACGGATTGATGAGATCAACATCCTTCAGGCCACCTACGAGGCCATGCGGCAGGCCATCGGAAAACTGGTCACACCGCCGGATTTGCTTTTAAACGACGCGGTAACCATTCCCGGAGTGAATATCCGGCAGGTTCCCATTATAAAGGGGGACGCGAAGAGCATTTCCATCGGCGCCGCCAGCATCATCGCCAAGGTAACCAGGGACCGGCTCATGGAAGAGTACGACCCCATTCTGCCGGAATACGGCTTTGCGAAAAATAAGGGCTATGGAACACCGGAACATATCGCGGCGTTGAAGAAGTACGGACCTTCCCCGATTCATCGAAACAGTTTTATCGGAAATTTTGTTCCCCATCACGGGAAGTGACAGAGAGAAAAGGTGGACCATGGCGGTGAGAGACAGACGGACGCTCGGAAAAGAGAAGGAGCTTCTGGCGGCGGAATGGATGAAAGGACATGGCTATGAAATCCTTGAGATGAATTACCGCTGTCGGCAGGGCGAGGTGGATATCGTGGCAAAAGACGGCGCGTATCTTGTGTTTGTCGAGGTAAAATACCGCAGGGACGCCGGGGCGGGTTATCCGGCGGAGGCGGTGGATGCGCGCAAACAGCGGCGGATTTCTTATGCCGCCCGGCACTATATGATGCGGCATGGCATAAGCGGGGACACGCCGGTACGTTTTGACGTGATTGCCATTCTCGGAGATCAGATTACCGCTATTGTCAATGCCTTTTATGTCTCAGGATAGGGAATGACGGAGAAAAGAAGTTCGGAGAAAAGCATGATATATAAAAATCGGGAAAAGATACTGGAAGAGAGAATATATGAAACGAAGGAGGGGAACAGACTGCCCCTCCTGACCTTTTCCATGCTGGAGCATATTCCGGGGATCCGCCACTGTTTTACCACGCGGGCCGGAGGCGTCAGCGAAGGGATATTTCGCAGCCTGAACCTGAGTTTTACCAGAGGGGACGACCGGGAGGCAGTGCTGGAAAATTACCGCCGGGTGGCGTCGGCGATGGGAACGGATATCGCGCAGGTGGTAACCAGCGATCAGACCCACACCACAAATATTCGCCTGGTGCGAGAGGAGGATGCCGGAAAAGGCGTAGTCCGCCCGAGGGATTACCGGGATGTGGACGGACTGATAACCGAGACGCCGGGGCTTCTTCTGGCAGCCTTCTTCGCGGACTGCGTTCCTTTGTATATGGTGGATCCCCGGCGGAAAGCTATCGGGCTCTTTCATTCCGGATGGCGGGGAACCGCGGAGCGAATGGGCGAAAAAGGAGTAAAGGCCATGGCGGATGCCTTTGGCAGCCGGCCAAAGGATCTGATCTGCGCCATCGGTCCTTCCATCTGCGGCGACTGCTATCAGATCGGAGAGGAAGTAGCGGAGATTTTCGCGGAACGATTTCCGTCCTGCCGCAACCGGATCCTCCACAGAGATGGGAAGGGCGATATCTATCTGGATCTGTGGCAGACAAATCTGCAGATACTCCTGGAGGCGGGAGTCCCCGAAAAGCAGATTGCCGTGACCAATCTCTGTACCTGCTGCAATCCGAAGGAACTCTTTTCCCATCGGGCTTCCGAAGGAAAACGGGGGAATCTCGGGGCTTTTCTGATGCTCGTCCCGGAGGAATGACGATACGGGAAATTGCGGACGGACGGCATATCAGCGGGCGGACGGAGAGCAGGGAAACGGAAGAACGGTGTCAGAGAACGCGGCGAATGAATGGAACGCTACGGCAAAATCAGGGAGGAGAGCATGGGAGAGATTTCACATCAGATTGCTTCAGTGGCAGAAAACAGCATAGGTGCGCGGGCGGGGCTTGCCCCCGGAGATATCATTTTGGAGATGAACGGTGCGAAAATTCGCGATATTTTTGATTATCACTACTATTCCGATGATGAGGTGGTGGATATCAAAGTGCAGGGGGCGGATGGCAGTATTCGTGTCTGCCATGTGGAAAAAGAGATCGGAGAAGACCTGGGGATTACCTTTGAGAACGGGCTGATGGACGATTACCGATCCTGTCATAACCAGTGCATTTTCTGCTTTATCGACCAGATGCCTCCGGGGATGCGCGACACCCTGTATTTCAAGGATGATGACACCAGGCTTTCCTTTTTGCAGGGCAATTATGTGACCCTGACCAACATCAGCGAGGAGGATATGAGCCGGATTATCTCCTATCATCTGGCGCCTATCAACATTTCCGTGCATACCACGAACCCGCAGCTGCGTTGCGAGATGCTCCACAACCGGTTCGCGGGGGATATTCTGGATAAAATCCGCATGCTCTACGATGCGGGGATTGAGATGAACGCCCAGATTGTTCTGTGTAAGGGAATCAACGACGGGGAGGAGCTGGAGCGGACAATCGGCGATTTGCTGGAGTTCTATCCCTTTATGCAGAGTCTCTCGGTAGTGCCGGTGGGCCTGACGAAATACCGGGAAGGGCTCTATCCGCTGAAACCCTTTGCCGCAGATGACGCGGGAGAAGTGCTGGAGATCATAAGGAAATGGCAGGAGATCAGTCAAAAAAAGAACGGCGTCCGCTTTGTGCAGGCCTCCGACGAGTGGTATCTGCTGGCGGGGGAACCGCTGCCGGAGGCGGGGACTTACGACGGGTATCTGCAGCTTGAGAACGGTGTGGGTATGCTGCGGCTTTTGATGGACGAGTTCGACGAGGCTCTGGAGAAAAAACATCACAGGCCTTTTATGCGAAAGAGGGAGATCTCTCTGGCTACCGGATATCTGGCGGCCCCTTTCATCAGGGAGATGTGCGCCCGGCTGGAGAAGAAATTTCCCCGGGTAACCACCCATGTCTACGCCATAAGAAACGACTTTTTCGGGGAGAAGATCACGGTCTCCGGGCTGATTACCGGGCAGGATCTCATCGCTCAGCTTCAGGGGAAAGTTCTGGGAGAACGGCTGCTTCTTCCCCAGAATATGCTGCGCTGCGGGGAGGAGGTTTTCCTGGATGACGTGACCCTGACAGAGCTAAAAAAATCTTTACAAGTACAGGTAGATATTGTAAAATCAAGCGGACAAGATTTCGTGGATTGTATACTGAATTGAAAGGTTAGATGGAGGTAACTATGAGCAAACCAGTGGTGGCCATCGTGGGCAGACCGAATGTGGGAAAATCTACGCTTTTTAACGCCCTGGCGGGTGAGCGGATTTCCATTGTGAAGGATACGCCCGGTGTTACCAGAGACCGGATTTATGCCGATGTCTCCTGGCTGGATCACGATTTTACCATAATAGATACCGGCGGAATCGAGCCGGATTCCAGGGATGTCATCCTCTCTCAGATGCGGGAGCAGGCGCAGATTGCCATTGATACGGCGGATGTGATCGTCTTTATGACGGATGTGCGCCAGGGACTGGTGGACGCGGATTCCAAGGTGGCGGATATGCTGCGGCGTTCCAGGAAGCCGGTGCTCCTTGTGGTCAACAAGGTGGACAGCTTTGACAAATATATGGCGGAAGTCTATGAATTCTATAATCTGGGAATCGGAGAGCCAATCCCCATCTCGTCGTCCTCCCGGCTGGGACTGGGAGATATGCTGGATGCGCTGGTGTCCCATTTCCCCGAGCGGCAGACAGCGGAGGAGACGGAAGAGATCCCGCGGATCGCGGTGGTGGGTAAACCCAATGTGGGCAAATCTTCCCTGATCAACAAACTGACCGGCGAGAATCGGGCCATTGTGTCGGATATCGCCGGGACAACCAGAGACGCCATCGACACGAAGGTCAAGTATCATGGCAAAGAGTATATTTTTGTGGATACGGCGGGTCTGCGGAGAAAGAGCAAGGTCAAGGAGGAACTGGAGCGGTTTTCCATCATCCGGGCTGTGGCAGCCGTGGAGAAAGCAGATGTGGTCATTGTGATGATCGACGCCACGGAGGGCGTTACCGAGCAGGACGCGAAGATCGCCGGTATCGCCCACGACAGAGGCAAGGGGATTATTGTGGCGGTCAACAAGTGGGACGCCGTGGAGAAGGATGATAAGACCATGTACCGGCAGAAGGAGAAAATCCGTCAGGTTCTGAGTTTTATGCCCTACGCGGAGATTCTGTTTATCTCGGTCAAGACATCCCAGCGGCTTTCGAAGATATTTGAGACGATTGATGTTGTGCTGGAGAACAATTCCATGCGGGTGGCCACCGGTGTGCTCAACGAGATTGTATCGGAGGCCGTCGCAATGCAGCAGCCACCATCCGACAAGGGAAAGCGGCTGAAAATCTTTTATGTGACACAGGTGGCGGTCAAACCTCCCACCTTTGTGATTTTCGTCAACGACAAGGAACTGATGCACTTTTCGTATGTGCGGTATCTGGAAAACCGTATCCGTGACACTTTCGGATTCGCGGGCACCGCGCTGAAATTCATTGTGCGGGAAAGGAAGGAAGGATAATGCTGGCAGCCAGAGTTGTCTCCCTGCTGATCGGTTATATTTTCGGTATGTTTGTTTCCGGTTTTTTCCTCGGAAAATTCAAACATGTGGATCTGAGGGAGAAGGGGAGCGGAAATGTGGGAACTACAAACACCGCGCGAGTGCTGGGGCTGAAATACGGAGCGATCACGCTGCTGTGTGACTGTTTGAAACCGGTGCTGGCTTCGCTGGTGGTATGGCTGATTTTCGGCAGGGCCTATGCCGGACATATCCGGCTGCTGATCCTGTATGCGTCCTTCGGGGCGGTGCTGGGGCATGATTTTCCGGCTTTTATGAAATTTAAAGGCGGAAAGGGTGTGGCGACCAGCGTCGGCCTGATTCTGCTGTGTTTCCCCCAGGCTTTTCCCATCTGCGCCGTGCTCTTTTTCTCCGCGGTGGGGATAACCAGATATGTGTCGCTGGGATCGATCCTGGCGGCTGTTGGGTTTGGGGCGCAGGCGATTGTCATGGGATATCTCGGATGGCTTTCCTATCCGGCGGGAAATGTCGGGGAAGCGGTTGTGATTGCCGAGATTATTTCCGTTCTGGTTATCATTTTACATAGAAGCAATATTGCCCGCCTGAAAAACGGGACAGAGAACAAGTTTTCACTGCATAAGAAATAGGAGGCTGTCATGGCACATATAGCGGTACTTGGCGCCGGAAGTTGGGGAACAGCGCTGGCTGTTCTCCTTTGCCGTAACGGGCATTCGGTCACACTGTGGTCCCATCGGAAGGAGCATGCCGACAGCATGCGTAAGACCGGGATCAATGAAAAGAGTTTTCCGGGTATCCGGCTTCCCGAGACTCTGACATATACCTCGGATATCGAGGAAGCGGTATCCGGCCGGGATCTGGTTCTCTTTGTGGTGCCCTCCACGGCACTTCGGGAGACGGCGGGGAAGGCGGCGACCTGTCTGAAGAGAGAGCAGCTGATCTGCTGCGCTTCCAAGGGGATCGAGGAGGGGACGCTTCTGACTCAGTGCGGTATCCTGGAGGAGATTCTGCCGGACAATGCTATCAGTGTTCTGAGCGGTCCTTCCCATGCGGAGGAGGTCATCGACGGTCTGCCGACGGTGGTGGTGGCGGGATCTGCTGACAGGTCTGCAGCGGAGCGGATTCAGGAGATTTTCATGAACCGGACCTTCCGGGGGTACACCAGCCCCGATGTACAGGGGATTGAGATCGGTGCGGCTTTAAAGAATGTGATCGCCCTGGCGGCCGGCATGTCCGACGGACTCGGCTACGGGGACAACGCGAAGGCGGCCCTGATTACCAGAGGGATCAAGGAGATTTCCGCTCTGGCGGTGGCCATGGGCGGCCGGCAGGAGACGCTGAGCGGTCTGGCGGGTACCGGAGATCTGATCGTGACCTGCAGCAGCCGGCACAGCCGAAACCGCAGGGCAGGGATGCTGATCGGCCAGGGCATGAGCGCCAAGGAGGCCATGGCAGAGGTAAATATGGTGGTGGAGGGCGTCTATTCCACCCGCTCTGCCCTGGCACTGGGAGAGAAATATCAGGTCTGCCTTCCCATTATTGAGCAGGTTTACGAGGTCATTTTCTGCGGGAAAAATGTACAGCAGGCAGTGACGGAATTGATGGAGCGGGATCCGAAGGCCGAGGTGGAAGCGGCCTGCTGGTAAAAGCTTTTTGGGGAATTGTCATTGACTGGATGTTTTTCGAATGTTAGAATTGTTCTAGCGTACAATATGTTGTACGAATGAATCTGCAAAATGCCAACATATGGACATAGAACAAGAGGAAGAAAGGAAGGGACGGATGGTTCAGGTTATCAAGAAAGACGGGACGCTGGAAGATTTCAACGTGCAGAAGGTGGTGGACGCGGTCAACAAATCCGCGAACCGTGTTCTCATCACGTTTACGGAGGAAGAGGAGCGCTTCATCTGCCAGTTCGTGGAAGAACGGGTGGCGGAGCTTGGCATAGAGAAGGTGGCCATCGCCCAGATGCACAATATCGTGGAGGGGGCGCTGGAGAGAGTGAACCCCACCGTCGCCAAGAGCTATCGGGACTACCGGAACTACAAACAGGATTTTGTCCAGATGCTGGATGAAGTGTACACCAAGAGTCAGTCCATCATGTACATCGGGGACAAGGAGAACGCCAACACGGACAGTGCTCTGGTATCCACCAAGCGGAGTCTGATTTTCAATGAGTTCAATCGGGAACTTTACAAGAAATTCTTCCTTACCACGGAGGAAATCCAGGCGATCCGGGACGGCTATCTCTATATTCACGACATGTCTGCCAGAAGAGACACCATGAACTGCTGCCTGTTTAACGTGAAAGAGGTGCTGGAAGGCGGCTTCGAGATGGGAAATATCTGGTACAATGAACCCAAGACGCTGGACGTCGCTTTTGACGTGATCGGCGACATTGTCCTCTCGGCGGCAAGTCAGCAGTACGGTGGGTTTACCGTGCCCAGTGCCGATCTGATTCTGGACAAATACGCGGAGAAATCCTACGCGAAATATATGGACAAGTATATGAGCCTGGGCCTGACAAGAGAGAAGGCGGAGGAAGTCGCCTACAGGGATGTGGAGCGGGATTTTGAACAGGGCTTCCAGGGGTGGGAGTACAAGTTCAACACCGTTGCCAGCAGCCGCGGGGACTATCCCTTTATCACAGTTACCATCGGAACCGGGCGCACCCGGTTTGCGAAGATGGCTTCTATCTGCATGCTCCGCGTCCGGATGAACGGCCAGGGCAAGGCGGGGCATAAGAAGCCGGTGCTCTTCCCCAAAGTGGTATTCCTCTATGACGAAAATCTCCACGGACCGGGCAAAGAGCTGGAAGATGTCTTTGAGGCTGGTATCGAGTGCTCCAGAAAAACCATGTATCCGGACTGGCTCAGTCTGACCGGAAAGGGATATATCGCCAGCATGTACAAGAAGTACGGAGAGATTATCAGCCCCATGGGCTGTCGGGCGTTTTTGTCGCCCTGGTACGAGAGGGGCGGCATGTATCCGGCGGACGATGCGGACAGACCGGTCTTTGTGGGCCGTTTCAATATCGGCGTTGTCAGCCTGCATCTGCCCATGATTCTCGCGAAATCCCGTCAGGAGAGCAGAGACTTCTATGAGGTGCTGGATTACTATCTGGAACTGATCCGCAAACTGCATATCCGCACTTACGCCTACCTGGGAGAGATGCGTGCTTCCACGAACCCGCTGGCCTACTGCGAGGGTGGTTTTTACGGCGGTCATCTGAAATACAATGAGAAGATCAAACCGATTTTAAAGACGGCCACGGCGTCCTTCGGCATCACGGCGTTCAATGAGCTCCAACGTCTCTACAACGGAAAATCTCTCGTGGAGGATGGCCAGTTCGCTCTGGAGGTTCTGGAACATATCAATCAGAAGATTGAAGAGTTCAAGAAGGAGGACGGACACCTATACGCGATCTACGCCACACCGGCAGAGAATCTCTGCGGCCTGCAGGTAAAGCAGTTCCGAAAGAAGTACGGCATTGTGGAGAATGTCTCCGACCGGGAGTACGTCAGCAATGGTTTCCACTGCCATGTGACGGAGGATATCACGCCGATTCAGAAACAGGATCTGGAATACCGGTTCTGGGAACTCTCCAACGGCGGCAAGATCCAGTATGTAAAATATCCTATCAGTTACAACAGGGAAGCGGTAAAGACCCTTGTGCGCAGAGCTATGGATATGGGATTTTACGAGGGGGTAAACCTTTCCCTCGCTTACTGTGACGACTGTGGACACGAGGAGCTGGATATGGATGTCTGTCCGGTTTGCGGCAGCCGGAACCTGACCAAGATCGACCGTATGAACGGCTATCTTTCCTACTCCAGGGTAAAGGGAGACACGCGCCTCAACGACGCCAAGATGGCGGAGATCGCAGAGAGAAAAAGTATGTAAACAACGGGTTGCCTGTCGCGCCCAACGTGAGACTGGAGCGCTTTTGCGCGACGAGTGCGCATGAGGGGCGGGAGGGCGCGCCAGATGAAAAAACACTATGAAAAGGAAGACAGATGCGATATCATAATATAACAAAGGACGATATGCTCAACGGCGACGGCCTTCGGGTAGTGCTTTGGGTATCCGGCTGCGATCACTGCTGCAGGGACTGTCACAATCCGGTAACCTGGGATCCCAACGGCGGTCTCCCTTTTGATGAGGAGGCGAAGGCGGAGCTGTTCGAGGCTCTCGACAGGGATTACATTTCCGGCATTACCTTCAGCGGAGGGGATCCGCTGTACTTTGGCAATCGGATGGACGTGACGGAGCTGGCGGGAGAGATCCGGGAGCGTTTTCCTGGAAAGACGATCTGGCTCTACACCGGCTATACTTACGAGGAGATCAAAGACCTGGAAGTCATGGAGTATGTAGATGTGCTGGTGGACGGCGAGTTCGTGGCAAAGCAGAAGGACAGTCAGCTCTGCTGGCGGGGAAGCGGCAATCAGCGGGTCATTGATGTGCCTGCGACGCGAAGGAGCGGCACGGTGGTGCTGCACTGCGAGTGACGTGTTGAAAGTGACTGGAAGGAGCGTTTATGGAAATCAAAATCAGAAAGCTGAGTGAGACGGCAAAAATCCCTTCCCGGGGAAGTGACGAGGCAGCCGGATACGATCTGTTCGCGGATATCCCGGAGCCGGTGGATATTTTGCCCCACACGACGGCGATGATCAGTACCGGGGTGGCGATGGCGATCCCCGCGGGATATTTCGGCGGTATATTTGCAAGAAGCGGCCTTTCCGCCAAGGAGGGACTGCGCCCGGCAAACTGTACCGGTGTGGTGGACTCCGATTACCGGGGACCGGTCAAGGTGGCGCTGCACAATGACGGGGAGGAAGTGCGCAGCGTGCTTCCTCAGGAGAAGATTGCGCAGCTTGTGGTAATTCCCTATCTGGAGGTTACCTTTCAGGAGACGGATTCGCTGGATGAGACCGGCCGTGGCGCGGGCGGTTTCGGCTCTACCGGCAGATAGACAGGCGGAATAACAGATTTGTATGAGGGAGGTTTTTTATGGGAGAGAATATCAGAGACCGATTAACCAGATTCAATGCCAGGCAGGACAACAGCATTGTGCTTCACGCGGTGCCAGGGCATTTTGCCACCAGTCAGTCGCATATCAATTATTACATTGATATGACCAGTCTCAAGTCCCGCAGCAGGGAAGCGCGGGAGGTGGCAAGATTTCTCCAGAGCGCATCCATGCACCGTATAGACATGGTGGACACGATCGTCTGCATGGATGGGACGGAGGTAATCGGCGCTTTTCTGGCGGAGGAACTGGAAAAAAATCACATTTCCATCGCCAATATGCATGAGACGATCTATGTGGTCTCCCCGGAGACAAACAGTGCCAATCAGTTCCTGTTTCGGGAGAACACCCGCCCGGCGGTGGCAGGAAAACATGTACTGCTTCTGATGGCCAGCATTACCACCGGCGAGACGGCCCGCAGGAGTCTGGAGTGTATCGAGTATTACGGTGGAATTGTGGAGGGAGTCACAGCGATTTTCTCAACGAAGAGTCAGGTGGGCGGAAAGCAGGTCTTTTCGGTTTTTACCCAGGAGGATCTGCCGGGCTATCAGGCTTACGCGCCCTATGAGTGTCCCTATTGCAAAAAAGGGAAACCGCTCGAGGCGATTGTGAACGGTTTCGGGTACTCGCTGTTGTAGGTACGTCAATCCGCGCTGACGGAACGGCAGAGGAGATGAGATGACTGCGCTCAACGTATGTTGGGCGTATTCTTTTGAGGCGGACTTTGGAGAAATGTGCGCATCGTCCGCGGAAAGATATAGAAAAGGCAGGTTTATTCATGGCAAAAAAGAATGTGTATGACGAGAGCAGTATTTCTGTCCTGGAGGGGCTGGAGGCCGTCCGGAAACGTCCGGGCATGTACATCGGCAGCGTCTCCAGAAAAGGGCTCAACCATCTGGTCTACGAGATCGTGGACAATTCCGTGGACGAGCATCTGGCGGGGGAATGCGATACCATCTATGTAACTCTCGAGGCGGACGGTTCGGCCACGGTGGAGGACAACGGACGGGGAATTCCCGTGGGGATGCACGAGAAAGGTATCTCCGCGGCGCGCCTGGTCTTCTCCACGCTCCATGCGGGTGGAAAGTTTGACAATTCTGTCTACAAGACCAGCGGCGGTCTTCACGGTGTGGGTTCTTCGGTGGTAAACGCGCTCTCGGAGTGGCTGGACGTGGAAATTTACCGGGACGGCTATATTCATCACGACCGCTATGAGCGGGGCAAACCTGTGGAAAAACTCGAAGACGGACTGCTGCCGAAGATCGGCAAGACGAAAAAGCGGGGCACAAAAATCCGTTTCCTGCCGGATCCGGAAATTTTCGAGGTAACCAGATTCAAGGGGGACGACATCAAAAGCCGTCTGCATGAGACCGCTTATCTGAACCCGAAGCTTACCATTATCTATGAAGACCAGCGGGGAGCGGAGCCGGAGCATGTGGAATTCCATGAACCCGAGGGAATTGTGGGATTCGTGCGGGATATCAACAAGAACGCCGAGACCCTTCACGATGTGATCTATTTTCAGGGGGAATCCGACGGCATTGCCGTGGAGGCCGCTTTCCAGTACTGCAACGAATTCCATGAGAATATTCTCGGTTTCTGCAACAACATCTACAACGCCGAGGGCGGAACCCACATTACGGGGTTCAAGACCACCTTTACCACGGTCATCAACAACTATGCCCGGGAGCTGGGAATCCTGAAGGAGAAGGATCCGAATTTTACCGGAACCGACATCCGCAGCGGCATGACGGCGGTTATCTCTGTGAAGCATCCGGATCCCCGCTTTGAGGGACAGACCAAGACGAAACTGGACAATCAGGATGCGGCCAAGGCGGTGGGAAAAATGACCGGCGATGAGATTCAGCTGTATTTCGACCGGAATCTGGAGACCTTAAAGACCGTTATCTCCTGTGCGGAGAAAGCGGCGAAAATCCGAAAGACCGAGGAGCGGGCAAAGACGAACCTTCTGACCAAACAGAAGTTTTCCTTTGACAGCAACGGAAAGCTGGCAAACTGCGAGAGCCGGGATCCCTCCAAGTGTGAGATTTTCATCGTGGAGGGAGATTCTGCCGGGGGTTCCGCAAAAACAGCCAGAAACCGTATGTATCAGGCGATTCTTCCCATCCGGGGAAAGATTTTGAACGTGGAGAAGGCCAGCATCGATAAAGTGCTGGCAAACGCGGAGATCAAGACCATGATCAACGCCTTCGGCTGCGGTTTCTCGGAAGGATACGGAAACGATTTTGACATTGATAAACTGCGTTACGACAAGATCATCATCATGGCCGATGCGGACGTGGACGGCGCCCACATCTCCACACTGTTGCTGACGCTGTTTTACCGGTTCATGCCGGAACTGATCTATCAGGGGCATGTCTACATCGCCATGCCGCCACTGTACAAGGCGATTCCCTCCAAGGGAAAGGAGGAATATCTCTACGATGACGCGGCCCTGGAGAAGTATAGAAAGCGCCACAAAGGGCCCTTTACGCTGCAGCGGTACAAAGGTCTCGGCGAGATGGACGCCCAGCAGCTCTGGGAGACCACCCTGGACCCGGAACACAGAGTGCTGCGGAAGGTGGAGATCGAGGACGGACGCATGGCTTCCGACGTGACGGAGATGCTCATGGGAAACGACGTGGCGCCCAGAAGAGATTTTATCTATCGCCACGCCAGAGACGCGGAGCTGGATATTTGACAGAAGCGGATCGGACGGATCCGATTGCGGGATAAGAGAAGGAGAGGAAAATGGCACAGCAGGAACAACTGATTCAGACGGAATATTCTGAGATCATGCAGAAATCCTATATCGATTACGCCATGAGCGTGATTATCGCCCGGGCATTGCCGGACGTGCGGGACGGACTGAAACCGGTACAGCGGAGAACCCTTTACGATATGTACGAGCTGGGGATCCGCTACGACCGGCCCTTCCGAAAATCCGCCAGGATCGTGGGCGATACCATGGGTAAATATCATCCCCACGGGGACAGTTCCATCTACGAGGCTCTGGTGGTCATGTCCCAGGATTTTAAGAAGGGGCTGCCGCTGGTGGAAGGCCACGGAAACTTCGGCTCCATCGAGGGAGACGGGGCGGCGGCCATGCGATATACGGAGGCCCGTCTGCAGAAGATTACCCAGGAGGCCTATCTGGCGGATCTGGACAAGGATGTGGTGGATTTCGTTCCGAACTTTGACGAGACGGAGAAGGAGCCCGAGGTGCTGCCGGCAAAGATACCGAATCTGCTGGTCAACGGGGCAGAAGGCATCGCGGTGGGAATGGCTACCAGTATT
>ERZ1643246.1525-NODE-1525-length-25025-cov-21.994313_pt1 | contig 25025 bp, 24 predicted proteins | sample MGYA00579265_ERZ1643246 | MGnify/ENA primary metagenome ERZ1643246 (study PRJEB29033, sample SAMEA4952261) | chicken gut metagenome | biome: Broiler Chicken; feature: Gastrointestinal Tract; material: Caecum | place: Ireland | collected 2018 | study: Broiler...
ATAATTAAATATTGTAATAGACCATTTAAAAATACTTATGAAATGAATGAATACATAATTAAAAAATGGAATTCTGTTGTTAAAGAAGCGGATACAGTATACCATTTAGGTGATGTAGGGTTTGGCTCATTACAAGATGTTAAAAGTTTGGTTGAGAGATTAAATGGAAGAAAAATATTACTTAGAGGAAATCATGATTTTAAAATTGGAGTGAATACTTGGAAAGAAATAGGATTCTTAGAGGTGTATAAGAAGAAAATTATTTTAGATAATTTATTATTAACACATGCACCAACTGAAGAGGTTGGAGAAAATCAAATCAATGTTTTTGGACATATACATGATAAGCCACTAGATGAAAGATTTAATAAGAAAAATCATATATGTGTTTCTTGTGATGTAGTTGATTATATACCTGTAAGTATAAGCAAAATTGAAAGTGTAACTAAACAAGTATAATTTAATCAAAAATAGTAATTTGTAAATAGGAGATATTGTATGTTAATTACAGGAATTTTAATTACAATAGTTGCAATTGTTATGATTTTAATTCCTCAGTTCTTTATGGGACTTAAAAATCCTAGGCTTCCAGATAAATTATTAAAAAGTCCTAAAATAAAAATTGCTCTTAGAGTATGGGGTGGTATTTTTGTAATAGTTGGAATTTTATTAATTATTTTCTCAACTATTTAATAATAAATTGAAAGGAAAACAGATATGAAAAAAGGATTAAAAATTATTATAGTAATATTATTAATTATTATCGTTTTAATAATAGGATATTTTGTAGGCTATAAAAGGGGTTATAATAAAATAGGATATGAAAATCAAAATATAAAAAAAGATATTAGTAAAATTTTAATAGAAAAAACAACTTATGATTATCCATATAAGATGGTAATAAAAGTAAATAAGGATGGGAATGTTTACAAGAGTAAAATAATTGATGAATTAACTAAAGAAGGAGCACCAAAAGATAAGTTCTCTAAAGTTGGAAGTGTTTCTAAAGATGATTTAATTGAAATAGAAAATATTATTAATGAAATGAAAAAAGAAACAATAAAACAATCAAATTATTCTGAAGATTATGGGATGGCTATAAATATAGGTGAGAGCTCACTATATGGATGTGAATTCTTTTCACAAGAGAATGTTGATAAATTAAATACTATTATACAAAAATATGAGTAGTACAAATTACAATTTTGATGTGAATACAAAAATATGTTTAAAGGAGTAAATGTATAATACTAACATGAGTAGAACGCAAAAAATATTTGTGAAACACTACACAAAATAAAAAAAATATGATACAATACGTGTAGTGTTGTTTAAAATTGGATAAATTTAGCAACAAAATAATCTATTTACATAAAAAACAAACTGAAATTTCTGGTACAATTTTGGCACAATTCGTTGGGTAAAGAACCTCGAAACTCTATATAAATGGGCAAAGAACAATAAAGAAATTTCACTTGATGTTTATATGATAGAACAGCCGAAAGTGGCTTAAATACTGAAAAAATTGAGAAGGAGGAATTAACCATGTCAGGACACAGTAAATGGCATAATATTCAAGCAAAAAAAGGAAAAGCAGATGCAGCAAGAGGAAAAATATTTACAAAATTAGGAAGAGAATTACTACTAGCAGTAAAGCAAGGTGGACCTGACCCGGCAAGTAATTCCAAATTAAAAGATGTAATTGCAAAATGCAAGGCAAACAACATGCCAAATGACACAATAAATAACGCAATAAAAAAAGCTTCAGGTGCAGGAAATAGCGAAAACTATGAAGAAATTACATACGAAGGTTATGGTGTAGGAGGAGTTGCTCTAATTGTAGAAGCAAGTACAGATAACAAAAATAGAACAGCAGCAGATGTACGTCATGCTTTTGATAGAGCAGGTGGAAACTTAGGAACATCAGGTTGTGTATCATATTTATTTAGTAAAAAAGGAGTTATAGTAATAGATAAAACTACAACAAACCTATCAGAAGATGACTTAATGATGCTTGCTTTAGATAATGGAGCAGAGGATTTCCAAGCAAGTGATGAAGTATATGAGATAACAACTTTGCCAGAAGACTTCTCTAGTGTAAGAGAAGCACTAGAATCACAAGGAATAGAATTTTTAGAGGCAGAAATTCAAATGGTTCCATCTACATATATTAAACTAGATGAAAAAGATGGAGAAAAAATGCAAAGATTAATAGATAACTTAGAAGACTTAGATGACGTAATGAACGTATATCATAACTGGGAAGAATAATATAAAAGAATATGGTCAGTATTAAATTATATAACGAATAGTATTAATTATATGGGATATATTATTTATAATATATTTTAGTGAGGTGTAACATATGAAAAAACATAAGGGATTAAAAATATTAATAATTGTATTAGTTATTTTAATAGTTTTAGTTATTGCAACACTGGCATTACTATATGTATTTACAGATTTATTTAAAACAAATAAACAACTATTTGCAAAATATATAGCAAGTATGACAAATGAAAAAACAGCATTTTTCACGACATCATTACAAGAATACAAAAATAAAAAGCAAATAACACCTTATGAAAATAGTGGAAGTATAACTGCAAACATAAATGCATTGCAAACTTCTAATTCTTCTTCGAGCATTGCGACAGATTCTACTGTACAAATAAATAATATGCTTAAATATGGAAATGACACAAGAATAAATTTTTCAGGCAAAGTGGATGTTGCTAATAATAGAGATGAGCAAGATATAAATATCTTTTATAACAATGATGTTAGCTTACCTTTTAAGTATAAGCATGTAGGAGATTACTATGCTCTTCAAGCAGATTTTGTATTGCCTAATTATATAGGAATAGAAAACAATAATATTCCAGAATTACTACAAAAACTTGGAATAAATGTAACTACATCAGCACAAATTCCATCAAAACTTGAAATCCAAGAGTTACAGTCATTACAATTGTCAGAAGAAGAAATCACGCATTTAATTAATAACTATGTTACACCAGTTTTAGAAAGCTTATCAGAAGATAAATTTACTAAAACAAAAAATCAAGATAATTCAGTATCTTATAATATTACTCTTACTATGGAAGAAATAAAGAATATAGCTATACAAGAGTTACAAACATTAAGCCAAGATACAGTTGTAATTAATAAAATAAATAGTATATATCAAGAAATAAGTAATAGCACAGAAAACTTAATTACATCAGAGATTATAAATAATATTATTGCTAACTTACAAGAATATAATACAGAAGATGGAGAAGTAAGTATAACTATTACACAAATAAATGGAAAAGTTAATAAAATAGAATTTATTTTTCCAACAAGTGTTTCTACAAATATGAGTTTAGGAACAGAAAACACTACAAATAAAGACATTTACGAAACAACTTTTACAATTACCAAAGATGAAACAGCTTCAAATTTAACATATAATATTGACTTATTATTAGATAATGGAGAACAACAATCTTCAGCAGAAATTGAAATGTCTTATAATAATATTAACACAAATAGTGTTGTGGAAAATCATTCTATTACTACAACTATAAATGACATAGTTAATATGCAATATAATTTTTCAAATAATGTTGTATTTGCAAATAGTGTAGGAATTGTAGATTTTGATTTAAGTAATACAATTATACTAAATAATTATAAGCAAGAAGATATTCAAATCTTTTTAAGTCAACTAGGACCTATAATAGCTAAAAAGAACGAAGAACAAATGCAAGAAATTGGATATCCAACCGAATTGATAAACCCTATATTTTTGTGGGTTGCAGGACCTGCTTTAAGTATATATAGTTACAACATGACATTAGGTGCATTATTAGAAAACAACAATTTATCTAATATGCAAGTAACTTCATATAATCAACAATTTTTACAATATGAAGGAACTAGAACTGGTGCACAAGTAAGGACTCTAGTCAATGTTATTAATACGCACAATGCTAGTACAACTAATCCAAGCGAGCAAATACAAATTACAACAGAAGACTATGGAGAAGGAGGTACATTGCCTGCACCAACAACTATGCTAGGAAGTAATCAATCTCCTGCACTAGTTACTGGAAAAAATTATAAAGTTACATTTGCATATGACCCAACTACAGGATATATAACAGCTTGTGGAATAACAGAAGTAGCAAGTGAAAGTGAAAACAATTCATTAAATGCAATTGTAGATAATTCAAGTATAGTTTCTAACGGTATTGTTAATTCTAGCTTACAAAATTAGAAATTACTTAATTATAAATTGACTAAAACTTATTTAAAGAGTAATAAAGCAAAAAATATATATAAAATTAAATAAATAGTTCTAAAAATAAAAACATAGCATATATATTAATATATGACTATGTTTTATTTTTTTACTTAAAAACTATTGTGAGGTTAAAAAATGGACAACATATTAAGCTTAATAAATTATTTTCCGCTTCAAATAAGAGACAAGATTTTAAAATATAGAGATAAATTTAATATGTTAGAAGAAATAAGAATAAAAGCAAATGTAAATATAATTTTAAAAATTGGACAAGCAGACATAATTGTAGATTATATAACAACTCAAGATGAACTTTTACAAATACTACAGACTATATGTGATAATTCAATTTATTCATATCAATCTCAAATATGTAATGGTTACATAACGCTTAAAGGTGGACATAGAGTAGGAATTACAGGAAGTACAGTTATAGAAGATGGAAAAGTTAAAAACATTACGTACATATATAGTTTAAATTTTAGGGTGGCGAAGGAAATTATAGGATGTAGTGAAAGTATAATAAAAGATATACTCAAATTAGAGGAAAACACTATTTATAATACAATTATTGTTTCACCACCAGGAAGAGGAAAAACAACACTTTTACGAGATATAGTAAGACAAATAAGCAATGGAATACCTAAATTAGGATTTAAAGGAATTAATGTTGGTGTGGTAGACGAAAGAGATGAAATTTCGGCAATGTATAAGGGAATACCACAAAACGAAATTGGAATAAGGACAGACGTGCTTTCAAATATTTCAAAGGCAATAGGGATGAAAATGTTAATAAGGTCAATGAACCCAAAAGTTATTGTAGCAGACGAAATTGGAACAGAAGATGATGCCAAAGCAATAAATTATGCTGTTTGTTCTGGCGTAAAGGGAATCTTTACAGCTCATGGAGAAAGCATGGAAGATATTTTGTTAAATCCTATGTTAAGTAAATTGTATAGTTTAAATGTGTTTGAATTACTTTTGTTCATTGATGAAAATAGAAACATAAAAAAATATTTGCAAAAGAAAAGAGAAAGGAGAGAGTGGCAATACATATAATATGTATGCTGTATAACAAGATATGGGTTTGGTAAAAATTTTTATTTTTGCAATGATAATAGGAGCAAGTAGTGTTATAGGTATAATGATTGCAAAAAAATATGCTAATAGAGAATTTGAGTTAAAAGAAATGAAAAATGCATTAAATATGTTTGAAAATAAAATAAAGTTTACATATGAAGATATTCCAACAGTTTTTAGTGATATATCACAAAAAATATCTGGAAATGTAGGAAAAATTTTTAAGACTGCTTCTATTCAAATGAAAGATATGCAAGCAGGCATAGCATGGGAATATGCAGTAAACAATACTTGGTCAAATTTTAATAAAGAAGATATAGATATAATTAAAGGACTGGGAAGAATGCTTGGAAAAACAGATTTAAATGGTCAAATAAGCGAAATAAATTTAGTAGAAAACTTTATAGATAATCAGCTAGAAGAAGCAAAGCTAGAAAAAGAAAAAAATGCAAAAATGTATAAAACACTTGGACTTGTTATAGGAATAACTATTGTAATTATCTTAGCTTGACAAAATTAAGTAAATTATATTTTATTCTTAATTAGATTTAATAAACTATATAAATATTAGTTTTTAAAATTTAAGACTTACAATTTTAAAATATTTTATTAGTATTAATACTTTATTTAAGCGTTTTTAAACTTGAATTTACATTAAAGAGGAAGAAAAAATAGTTTGAAAGAAATTGCTTTCATAACTATGTGTGCCCTTTAGAGCAAAGCGAGAAAGGAATGAAATTTATTATGGATATAAGCTTATTATTTAAAATAGCTGCAATAGGAATTCTAGTGGCAGTTTTATACCAAGTTTTAGTAAGAGCTGGAAGAGAAGACCAAGCAATGATGACAACTTTAGCAGGGTTAGTTATAGTTTTAACACTAGTTATAAAAGAGATTAGTACATTATTTACTACAGTTAGAACAATGTTTGGTTTATAGGTAATCCACTTAACAAATACCTAAATTTATATACAAGGAGTTTCGTATATTTATATACGAGAAAATATATGGACATTATTAAAATTATAGGAGTTGGTTTAATTGCACTTATAATAATTATAATTGTAAAACAATACAGACCTGAATTTACAATGTATGTTTCTGTAGCTGCTGGAATTATTATTTTACTTTTAGTAATGGACAAACTTTCTTCAATTATAGACCTATTGACAAATTTAGCAAATAAAACATCTATAAATAATGAATTTATATTTTTACTAATTAAAATAACCGGAATTGCTATTTTAACAGAGTTTGCTTCAAGTGTATGCAAAGATTCTGGAGAGACTGCAATTGCTTCTAAAGTAGATATGGGAGGAAAAATTATTATAATAGCAATGTCAATTCCTATAATAGCAAGCCTTTTAGAAACTATATTAAAAGTTCTTCCTTAAATAATATATGTCATTAAGAATTTAAAAGATAGGAGCACAAATGAAAAAACGAAAATTCTGTCTTAAGTTAATAATATTAACCGTTTTTTTTGTATTTATATGTACTAGCAATACATTAGCAAACGAAACAAGTACAGAAGATATACTGGAATCTCAGAAAGACTCTTTAAATATAAGTGGCTTTTTAGAAGAAGCAGACAAGTATACATCAGACTTATATGGAGATATGGACGTAGGAGAAATATTTAATAAAGCTATAAAAGGAGAAATAGATAATGAAAGCATTATAAAAAGATTTTTAAGTATTATAGGTAAAGAAATTATAGATTGTATAGGAGTGCTAGGAACTGTAATTGTAATAATTGTTATACACAGCATACTAAAAAGTATTAGCGATGGCTTAGAAAATAAGACAGTTTCGCAAATTGTATACTATGTGCAATACATATTAATTGTAACATTAATAATGGTAAATTTTTCAGATGTTATATCAATGGTTAGAAACTCAATTGATAGCCTAGTTGGATTTATGAATAGCTTAATTCCTATTCTTATAACTTTAATGTTAACTACCGGAAGTTTTACATCAGCAGGACTGCTAGAACCAATATTACTATTTTTAATAACATTTATAGGCAATTTTATAAATATGATAATTATTCCATTTGTACTTATATCTACAGCATTGGCAATTGTATCAAAAGTTTCAGAAAGAATACAACTAGATAAATTATCAAAATTTTTTAACTCAGCTGTAATATGGGTTTTAGGAATTGTTCTTACAATATTTGTAGGTCTAGCATCAGTAGAAGGAAGTTTAAGTAGTACTGTAGACGGAGTTACTGCAAAGACTACAAAAGCAGCTGTCTCAAATTTTATTCCTGTGGTAGGAAAAATTTTAGGAGATGCAGTTGAAACAGTAATAGGATGTGGAGCAATTTTAAAAAATGCAGTTGGAATAATTGGCGTTATAGTTGTTATTTCAATATGTATGGCTCCTATAATAAAACTTGCTATACTTATGGGGCTATATTACCTGTGTGCAGCTGTATGTCAACCTATTGCAGATGGGAAAATAATAAAATTATTAGACCAAATGGGAAATACTTTTAAAATATTATTTGCAATTTTATGTAGTATAAGCATTATGCTAATTATTGGAGTTACATTAGTAATAAAAATTTCTAATAGTGGATTAATGTATAGATAAGAACGGAGGAAAAATGATTGAGTGGGTTACAAGTTGGGCTCAAGGAATAATTATTGCTGTTATTATAGCGACTATTATAGAAATGATTTTACCAGATGGAAATTGTAAAAAGTACATAAAGGTAGTAATTGGAGTATATATATTGTTTTCAATTATATCTCCAGTTATTACGAAAATTACAGGAAAAGATTTTAACATAAGTGAAGAATTTAATTTAGATGAGTTTTATGCAGAGGCAGATAGTAAATACATATATAATGAATTAAATTCTAATAATTCAAATAATATTATGGACATTTATATTACAAATTTAAAAGCAGACATAACAGCAAAGCTAAAAAATAAAGGATACGAAGTTATAGATTGTAATATTGAGATAAAAGATGAAGAAACATATGAAATAAGTTCTTTAAATTTAAGTTTAAAAAAGATTAACGAAAATGATAACAACAAAAATGAAAGTTCAAATAATAATATAAATAAGGTTGAGAAAGTAGAAGAGATAAACGAAATTAGTATTAGCATAGAAAAAAAAAACAAAGAAGATAATGAAAAAGATAGTACAAACACTTCAAGCAGTACGAGCACTTCAAATAGCGAAAATAACGTAAATAGTGAAGATAATGAAACAACAAAAAATTACAATACCGATTTAACAGCTTATGAAAAAAATAAAGTAAAAGAATATTTAGAATCTACTTATGAGATAAATAAAAATAACATTAGCATAGAATGAGTAAAAATATTTTTATATTAAGGAGGGAGAATATGTTTAAAGAGAAAATTAAAGCTCTTATTTCAAAAGGAAGCGGAGAAGAAAATAATGGAAACAACAAAAAGAAAATTGAAAATTTAGTGGTATTCATACTTATTTTAATAATTACAGTTATCGTAATTAATCTAATTTGGAATGGAGATGATGAAAACAAAGAAAGTGAACCAGCCTCAGATCCAAATAAAAAACTCGCTACATCCATGGAGGAAGGCTATAACAATGAAATAATGCAAACATCCGCTTCTTCATATGAAATAGATAAAGAACTAGAACAAATACTTTCTAAAATACAAGGAGTAGGAGAGGTAAACGTTATGATTACATACTCACAAACGAGCCAAACAGTGCCTTTATATAATGAAGATACAACTACAAAAGACACAGAAGAAACAGACGAGTCAGGCGGCACAAGAAAAATAACAGAGTCAGATAGCAAAAAAGACATAATATTTAAAGAAAATGACGGAGAAAAAGAGCCTATAACACAAAGTATAATAAGTCCTAAGATAGAAGGAGCTATTATAGCTGCTAAAGGTGCAGCAAATGCAGAAGTAAAAAGCAAAATAGTTCAAGCAGTAGAAGCTGTAACTGGACTTGCGACACACAAAATTCAAGTATTTGAAATGCAAGAGTAATAAAATATACTTAAATAAAATAAGAGCAGAGCAATTTGGTAGCAAGCAGTAATTAAAACAATAAGTAATAATTAAGAAAAAACAATAAATTTTATATTGGTGTAATGTTGCTGTATAAATAAACACATAAACAATAAGTATAGAAAGGAGATAAAAAATGTTTATGAAGGTAATTAAGAAAAATCAAATAGTAGTATTTGTTGTAGCCTTAATGTTAATAGTAGCAGGTTATCTTAACTTTAGTGGAGATAGCACTATAAATAACTTAATACCTACAAGTACTTTAGCAGATAGTAAAGAAATGGCATCTATAGGAGATGCAAAACTAGTTAGTGCAAATATAGTTGAGAAAAATAACGAAAAAAGCGAAAGTAATGGAAATGAAGAAATACTAGAAGATAATATCGAGCAGACGAATAATGTGCAATCAAATATAAACAATATAGAAAATAATGCTAATACAACACCAACAACTGGAGAAACAATAGAAACAGAAGAAAATATAGCTACTAATAGTGCGACAGCAGAAAACAATTATGGCTCAGATAATTATTTCACTCAATCTAGATTAGATAGAGATACAATGTACTCACAAACATTAGATACATATCAAAAAATAATAAATAATGAAAATATATCAGAAGACCAAAAATCAATTGCACAAGAAGAAATAAGCAAAATAAATAAAGAAAAAAACTCAATAATGATTGCAGAAAACTTAATAAAAGTAAAAGGATTTGAAGATTTAATAATATTTGTAAATGGAGAAAATGTTAGCATAATAGTAAAAGCGGATAAACTAGAAGAAAAAGATATAGCTCAAATACAAAATATAATTACTCGTGAATTAGGCGCGAGTGTTGAAAATATAAACATAAGCAATAAGTAGTTGGAAATTAGGGACAGGTCCCAACTTCCCGATTTGGGAAATTGGGGACAGGTCACCAAAAATTAGTTGAATTTAGTATTTCTTAGAATATCCTAATATTGGCTGGAAAATAAATGGTAAGATTGCAAGTCCAACTATAAATCCGGAACTTTTATTAAATTTTTTACCTAATCTTATATTAGATATAATATAAGATATAATTGAAGCTGCCAATAGAACTATTGTTAAAAACATAGTAAATCCTCCACTTCCTGCTCTGGAAAGATTATTATGACTACTAAATAAAAACATAGAATTTGAAATGTTAAATGCTGCTATTATTGGTATTATTGCTGGCAATATTGCCCAAAGCCCTGACATTCCCACTGCTTTATAATAATGGTATAATGACATTAAGCTTAATATTGCTAGCACTATTGATAACACTATAGATGATAGCCCTGTAAGTTTATTTTCTATAATAGAGATTATAGGACTTAAAAATGTAAATAATAATACATAAAAAGGAAGCTTCAGCTTGCTATATAATTTACACACTCCTATTGTAATAATCATTGAAATTATAAAAGATATTATAGAACTAATTATATTAATTGTCTTTTTCTTATTTATTTCTTTCTCTAGTTTTTCTTTAAATTCGGCATAATCTTCATATGTGCTATCTTCTATCTCAGTATTATCTGTTAATTTTTGAGTTTCACTTTGTTTTATTACCCCTGTCATTTTGAGCACTAATATAATTCCTGCTATTAATATTATCGCTATTAAAACAATTATCAATATGTTTACTTTTCTTTTCTTTTCATTTCTCCCATACCTTATTCCCCTTTTAATATAATTTTGTTTTAATTATATCAATGTAAATTATATTATTCAATATGTTAATTTTTATAAAGAGAATATAAAATTTTTGTGATTTATTGAATAAAATTAAATAAAAAGATAAAATTATATAAAAATTTGTAACTTTTTAAGATTTAAAAAGTCTTATATACAAGAAGGGGGATAAAATAATGAAAAATGTTCATATGGAAGATGTTTATAAAGATTATTTTTCTGTTGTATATAAATATTTATACTCCTTATCGCATAATGAAAACATAGCAGAAGAACTAACACAAGAGACTTTTTATAGAGCAGTTAAGAACATTAATAAATATAAAGGCAAATGTAAAATGTCTACTTGGTTATGTCAAATAGCCAAGAATTTATGGTATAGTGAATTAAAGAAAAACAAAAGAAATTCAAATATAGATATCAATTCTCTAATAGAAAGTTCAAATTTATTAGAAGAATACATAAATAAAGAAGAAAAAATAAGTATGTTTAAAGAGATATCTAAGTTAGATGATAAAACTAAAGAGGTAATTCACCTAAGAATTAATGGGATGACCTTTAAGGAAATTGGAGAAATATTAGATAAAAATGAAAATTGGGCGAAAATAGTTTTTTATAGAGGAAAAGAAAAATTAAAGGAGGTTGGTAAAAATGAATAAGAAATACGATTATTGCAAAATAGTTCAAGATTTACTTCCTAATTATATTGAAAAATCAACAGATGAAGAAACAAATAAATTTATAGAAGAACATATTAATTCATGTGAAAAGTGTAATAAATTATATAATGATTTATTACATAGCAATAGTGAAAAAGAGAAAACAATTGTCAAAAAAGAAGTAAAATACATGAAAAAATATAAAAATAAGATGACTATATTAAAAACTGTTTTATTAGTTGTTTTAATATTTTTTGTTATTTATATAGGAAGAAACATGATTATTATAGGAAACTTGCAAAATAAGGCTTGTAAATATTATGACTCAAATAATTATCATATAGAATGGTACTCATATAGTCCAAGTTATACTACTCTAGTCGAAGTGTATAAGAAGGATGATAAAACAATACAAAGAGATTATATAGCATATTTAGAAGAACAAAACGATGAAGAAATTATTGCTTATACAACTGAAAAAGGCACAGATGTGTATTTTATAAATCACAAAGAATACGGAACTTTAGAGAAAAAAATATATCCATCGTTAGATGTAAAATCTTTAGATTATATTAAAACAAATAGCATATTAGAATTTGTTTTTCAAGCAATAACTAGTCAAATTACAACTGTAAACTGTAATGGCAAAGACTGCTATAAGATAGATACTCTAGGTACAACAAGATATATTGAAAAATCAACAGGACTAACGATAAGAGTATTAAATGAAGCAACATCATTTAATACTCATGATTACAGTAAAGCAGAAAGTTCTGTAGGAGATATATTTTATGAATTTAATAATGTGACAGATGAGGACTTTCTAGAACCAGATACTACAGGATTTGAGAAAATAGACATACAAAGTTAATTAATGCAGTCAAAATTGGTGATCTGTCCCTAATTTCCCGATTTAGGAAATCAGGACCTGGTCCCAATTTCCAAAAAAATTACAACTTTTTAGTTGTAATTTTTATTTTTATTGATATAATAATTAAAGAATTACATTAGATAAATTTATAGGAGGTATATATGTTAAAAAGAGTAGCTATTTTAGCAAATGGTGGAGATGTTTCAGGATTTAATGCTGTTATAAGAGCAATATTAAAAACTGCTGAAAATAATGGTGTAGAGTGCTATGGTTTTATAGATGGATATAGAGGATTGCTAAAGAACAATTATGTAAGATTGTCAACAAGCGGAGATGGAAATGCAGTTGGAATTTTACCTAAAGGAGGTTCTATAATAGGTTCTTCTACTAATGCAAATGTGTTTCAGTATCCAGTAGAAGAAGATGGAAAAAAGGTTTACAAAGATTTGTCAGATATATGTGTAGAGAATATAAAAAAAGATGGAATAGATTGTTTATTTACACTTGGAGGAGATGCTACACAAAAGTCTGCAAGAGATTTATCTTTAAAGGGAATTAATGTTATAGGAGTCCCTAAAACTATAGATAATGATGTTGCTTGTACAGAAATTACTTTTGGATATAATACTGCTGTATCTGTTGCAGCAGATGCGTTAGATAGACTACATACTACAGGAGAAACACATCATAGAATAATGGTTTTAGAGGTTATGGGAAGATATGCTGGTTGGATAGCTTTAGAGTCAGCTATAGCAGGTGGAGCAGATGTTGCTTTAATACCAGAAATTCCATATGATATTAATAGTGCTGCAAGAAAAGTAATAAACAGAAAGAATAGAGGAAAAAGTTTTAGTGTAGTAGTTGTAGCAGAAGGAGCAAAGCCAATAGGAGGAGATATTTCTGTAGCAAATGTTAGAGATAATGGCGCAGGTGTTGATAACACAAAACTTGGAGGTGCAGGAGAAAGGGTAGCAAAAGAATTAGAAAAGCTTACAGGTTTAGAAGCAAGATGCACAGTTTTAGGATATATGCAAAGAGGCGGAACGCCAACAGCATTTGATAGAGTTTTATCTACAAAATATGGCTCAAAAGCAATGGAACTTGCTTTAAACGGAGATTTTAATAGATTAGCTGTAATTAAAGATGGAAGATTAAGTTCTGTACCTTTAGAGGAAGTAGTTGGAAATAATAAAGTAATAGGTGCAGTTTCTGGAAATACACCAGAAAGTAATATAAGAAGAGTTACTATGGATCATGATTTAGTAAAAACCGCAAGACATATTGGCATAAATTTGGGAGATTAAAATATTGCAAAGATTATTGAAGTAATGTATAATAGTAAAGGATTATGCATTACTTCTTATACTTTTAAATAAAAACAAATTTAAAACGAAAACAAAGTATAAGAAATATATTAAACTAATACAAATTAAAAGAAAATAGAAATATTATTTAAAATGTAATAAAACTAAAAATTTAAAATAACAGCGAAGGGAAGAAGAATTATGATAGACTTTAAAGAAAAAATAGCAGAGGAAATATCAAGTATAACAAAATTAGATAAAAATGAATTATATGAATATATAGAAATGCCATCTGATAACAAAATGGGGGATTATGCGTTCCCTTGTTTTAAGTTAGCTAAATCAATGAGAAAGTCACCACAAATAATTGCTAATGAGTTAAAGGATGGTATTATTTTAAGTGATGAATTCGAAAAAATAGAAGTTGTTAATGGGTATATAAACTTCTTTATTAATAACAAAAAATTAATAGAAAACATTTTAAATGAAGTCGAGGACAAAAAAGAAAAATATGGCAGTAGTAATATAGGACAGGAAAAAAATATTGTAATAGATTATTCATCTCCAAATATTGCTAAACCATTTCATATAGGCCATTTACGTACAACAATTTTAGGTAATAGCTTATATAAAATGTATAAATTTTTAAATTATAATTGTATAGGTGTAAATCATTTAGGAGATTGGGGAACTCAATTTGCAAAGTTAATAGAAGGATATAAAAGATGGGGAACAGAATATGATGTTGAGAATAACCCTATAGAAGAATTAACTAAAATTTATATTAGAATAAATGATTTATGCAAGGAAGATGAAAGTGTTTTAGAACAATGCAGAGATAATTTTAAAAAGCTAGAAGATGGAGACGAATATTGTGTATCATTATGGCAAAAATTTAGAGACTTAAGTTTAAAAGAATTCCAAAGAATTTATGATTTATTAGATATACAGTTTGACTCTTGGAATGGGGAAGCTTTTTATACAGACAAAATGCCAGAAGTTAAAGAAATACTAGAAAAAAACAATAAATTAGTAGAGTCAGAAGGAGCAAAAGTTGTAGATTTATCAGATAAAGACATGCCACCTTGTATTATAGAAAAATCAAATGGTTCTACAACATATGCTACACGTGACTTAGCTGCTATATTATATAGAGCTAGAACATATGACTTTGATAAAGATATTTATGTTACATCATATGAGCAAATATTACATTTTAAACAAGTATTTGAAACGGCAAAATACCTAGACTTAGATGAAAAATACACAAACGGATTAGTCCATGTACCTTATGGAATGGTAATGCTTAAAACTGGGAAAATGTCTACAAGAGATGGTAATGTCGTAAAAATTGAAGACCTACTAAAAGAAGCAATTTCAAAAGTAAAAGAAATAATAGAAAACAAAAATCCAGAGTTAGAAGATAAAGACGAGATAGCAAAAAGAGTGGGAATTGGAGCTGTAATTTTTAACGATTTATACAATAGCAGAATAAAAGATGAAATATTTGATTGGGACATAATGCTTAATTTTAATGGAGAAACAGGTCCATATATGCAATATATTTATGTAAGAACAAAAAGTGTTTTAGAAAAAGCAGGCTATGTACCACAATTAAAAGATGTTAATTTAGAAAAATTATTAGATGATGATTCTATAAAAATTATTAAACTTTTATATCAATTTAATGACAAAATAATGCAAGCTTTAGATAAATACGAGCCATATATTGTGGCAAGATATTTAATTGAACTTGCAAGAGCATACAGCTCATTTTATAACAACAATAAAATTATATGTGAAGATAAAGAAACCCAAGATGCAAGAGTATATTTAACTTATGCAACAGGACTTGTTTTAAAAACAGGAGCTGAATTACTTGGAATAAAAATGCCAGATAAAATGTAACAAAATTAAAAAATATTAATTAATATACGTTAATAATTAAATATGTATATTACAAATCTTGATACGAAAATTTGTAACTATTAGGACGATATTTATCATATTATTTTAATAGTTATATAATAAATTAGAAGATTTAATTTGAAAATACTATTTAATAACTATTAATATTTTCAAGAAAGGAAGTTTTTTATGAGAAAATATTTTGGTACAGATGGAATTAGAAGAATTGCAAATACAGAGCTTACACCTGAACTTGTATATAGAGTAGCAAAAGCAGGTGCTTATGTATTATCGAAAAGAGTAAATCATACTCCAACAATATTAATTGGAATGGATACAAGAATATCAGGAACATTAATAGAAAGTGCAATGACAGCTGGATTTTTAAGTTATGGAGCAAATGTAAAATTGTTAGGAGTTATACCAACACCAGGAGTTGCATATTTAACTAAAAAGCTTAAAGCAGATGCAGGAGTTGTTATTTCCGCTTCGCACAATACATATGACTTTAACGGAATAAAATTTTTTAGTAATAAAGGAATGAAAATTCCAGATGACATAGAAGAAGAAATAGAAGAAATAATGGACTCAAATAAGCTAAGTGAATTAACAGCTGTAAAAGATAAAATAGGAGTCTCAGAAATAAGAAGAGATTTACTAGATGAATATTTATATTTCTTTAGAAAAAATTTTGAAGAAGATTTTGAAGAAGTAGACAAATCAAATTTTGTAGTAGCAATAGATACAGCAAATGGTGCAACATCAGTAATTGCAGAAAAAGTATTTACTGCACTTGGAATAAAACATTATATTTTAAATAATACTCCAAATGGAACAAACATAAATGAACATTGTGGCTCAACACACTTAGATGTTATAAAAAAATACGTTGTAGAAAACCATTGCAATTTAGGTATTGCATATGACGGAGATGGAGACAGATGCTTAGCCGTTGATGAAAATGGAAACGAAATAGATGGAGATAAAATTTTAGCTATAATGTCTAAATACATGGTAGAAAAAGATACCTTAATGAGAAACACTATAGTTGCAACAGTTATGAGCAATTTAGGGCTAAAAAAATATGCTGAAGAAAATAATATAAACTTAATTCAAACAAAAGTTGGAGATAGATATGTGCTAGAAGAAATGTTAAAAAACGGATATAATTTAGGAGGAGAGCAATCAGGACATGTAATTTTCTTAGATTATAACCCTACTGGAGACGGAATATTAACATCACTTATGTTAATTAAAGTTATGCTAGAGAAACAAATGAAGGCATCAGAACTATGTAAAATTATAAATATTTATCCTCAGGTTTTAGTTAATGCAAAAGTAAGTAATGATAAAAAATATGACTATGAGCAAAATGAAGAAATAAAGAAAAGAATAGATGAACTTGACAAAGAGTTTGCTGGAAATGGTAGAGTCTTAATAAGACCTTCTGGAACAGAGCCATTAGTTAGAGTTATGATAGAAGGAGAAGACAAGGCTTATATAACTAAAAAAGCTCAAGAACTAGCAGATTTTATAGAAGAAAAATTAAAATAATAATCAAAAGAAAAGGGGAAGTTTTATGCCAATAATTAATTTTATGAATCCAATAACACTTTTAATAGGAGTAATATTATTTGTACTAGTATCCTACTTAGGAAAGAAAATGAAAAAAAGTTGGATAATTGCAATAATGTTGTTTGTATTTATAGCACTATTAATATACTATGCAGTATTTTTCTTAACATTAAATCAAACTGTACCAGACTTAGCTACTATACAATTAACTTTAATACAAACAAGCGGAATTACACTAGTATTTATTTTAATTTCATTTTTTATGTATTTGTGGATAGACGACATAGAAGCAAAAATGGGAAAAAGAAAGAGTATAGATAATAGTATGGATTGGTTCTGGAAAAACGTTTAAAATAAAGAGAGGCAGAAGGGAGATAGATATATATGAAAGAAAAATTTTATGTAACAACACCTATATATTATCCTAGTGGAAAATTCCATATAGGTACAGCATATACAGAGGTGCTTGCAAATACAATGAAAAAATACAAAGAACAAAGAGGATATGATGCATATCTTCTTACTGGAGTGGACGAGCATGGTCAAAAAGTAGAGCAAGTTGCAATAAAAAATGGTAAAACACCACAGCAACACGTAGATGATATGGCAGACGAAGCAAAAAAATTGTGGAAGTTAATGGAGATAGATTATAACGATTTTATTAGAACTACAGAAGAGAGACACTCAAAAGTAGTAGCAGAAATATTTGATAGACTAATGGACCAAGGCGATATATATAAATCTGAATACGAAGGTTGGTATTGCATGCCTTGTGAGACATACTTTACAGAAACACAATTAGTAGATGGAAAATGTCCAGACTGTGGTAGAGATGTTGTAAAAATGAAAGAAGAAGCATATTTCTTTAACATGAAAAAATATGCTCCAAGACTAATAAAATATTATGAAGAACATCCAGACTTTATTATGCCTGAATCTAGAAAAAATGAACTATTTAATAACTTTTTAAAACCAGGACTTGAAGATTTATGTGTAACACGTACAAGCTTTGACTGGGGAATAAAAGTAAAAAAAGATCCTAAACATGTTATATATGTATGGTTAGATGCTTTAACAAACTATTTAACAGCACTTGGCTATATGTCAAATGATGATACTTTATTTAAAAAGTACTGGCCAGCAGATTTACAAATAGTAGGTAAAGATATAATTCGTTTTCATGGTATATATTGGCCAATATTCTTAATGGCTTTAGACTTACCGCTTCCAAAACATATTTATGCACATAGCTTTATAATGATGAAAGACGGAAAAATGAGTAAATCTAAAGGCAATGTTGTATATCCAGACATGCTAGTAAATCGCTATGGACTAGATGCAACAAAATATTTCTTATTAAAATCTATGCCATATGCACAAGATGGAGAATTTAGCCCAGAAGAATTTGTACAAAGATTTAACTCAGACTTATGTAATGATTTAGGAAACTTACTAAATAGAACTATAGGAATGATAAATAAATACTTTGATGGAAAAATAGAAAAATATCCAGAAAATATTTCCGAACTAGATAAAACAATAGAAAACTTTGCAGATGAAACAATATCAAAAATTGAAGAAAAGTTTGAAACAGTACATTTAAGTGATGCAATTTCTGAAACATGGAGTTTAGTTGCAAGAACAAATAAGTATATAGATGAGACAACACCATGGATTTTAGCAAAAGAAGAAAGAAAAGAAGAGCTAAAATCTGTAATGTATCATTTGGTAGAAAATTTAAGAAAAATTGCAATATTAATAAAACCATATATGGAACGTACCGCAAATAACATATTTAAGCAATTAGGAATTTGCGAAGATTTACAAAAATGGGATACTTTAAGAAATAATAAAATGTTAGAAAACATTACTGTAACAGATAAACCAGAAGTATTATTTGCAAGACTAGATGCAGAAGAAGAAGTAGAATATATAAAGACTCAAATGAAAGGTTAATTGGAAATTGGGACCAGGTCCCAATTTCCCAATTCGGGAAAAAAGGGACAGATCTTAAATATAAAACAACGAGATAAATAAAGAAAAAGTGAGAAAAACGAAGAAAGGAAGTAATAAAATGGGTAAATTATTTGTAATAGATGGAACAGATGGAAGCGGAAAGCAAACACAATTTGAAGAGTTAAAAAAACATTTTGATAAAGATGGCATAGATTATAAAACAGTTAGTTTTCCTAATTATGATAGTCCATCATCAAGCTTAGTAAAAATGTATTTATCAGGAGAATTTGGAGAACATGCTAAGGAGATTAGCCCATATATTGCTTCCACATTTTATGCTGTAGACAGATATGCAACATATACTACACAATATAAAAATTACTACGAAAATGGTGGAATTATATTAGCAGATAGATATACTACAGCTAATATGGTTCATCAAACAGGTAAAATAAATGATGAAAAAGAAAGAGAAAAGTTTTTAAACTGGTTATGGGACTTTGAATTTAAATTATATGGACTTCCTGTTCCAAATGAAGTTTTTTTCTTAAAAATGCCACCAGAAAAATCATTTGAGTTAATGGCAAATAGAGAAAATAAATTCACACATGAAGCTAAAAAAGATATTCATGAAAGAGATAAGCAACATATTATAGACAGTTTTAACGCAGCATGTTATGTTGCTGAAAAATATAATTGGTATACAATTAACTGCGTAAAAGAAGACAAAATTAGAACAATTGAAGACATACATAACGAAATTTACAATGAGATAAAAAAACATTTATAAACAAAAAAACTCAATAATTAAAACTTGACAATTTAACAAAAATACATAAATATTGCTTAATATTAGAAAAAATTTTAATATATAATAAATTTTGTGGCATAATAACAATAGCATAATTATTATATTTTAGCTTATCTGATATTAAGCTTTAATACTGTAAAAGGTTAAGTATAAGTAATAATCTTATTTTAAATGCAATAATATAAACAACTTACTACTGATATATTATGTGCAGATGTAACAACACTTTATACAAAAAACTAAATTTTACAAAAAGAAAGGAATGATAGCTAATGGTAGAAAAAAGAAAAGTAGTACTAGTAGGAACAGGATTTGTTGGAATGAGTATGGCGTATGCTCTTTTAAATCAAGGTGGTGTAAACGAACTTGTATTAATAGATGTTGCAAAAGAAAAAGCTGTAGGTGAGGCTATGGATTTATCTGATGGAGTTCCATGTGCTTCAGCTAGAATGGTAATAAGAGCAGGAGATTACGACGAGTGCAAAGATGCAAACATAGTAGTAATTACAGCAGGAGTTGCTCAAAAACCTGGAGAAACAAGACTAGATTTGGCTAAAACAAATGCAAAAATAATAAAAGAAGTAACAGAAAATGTAGTTAAATCTGGATTTAAAGGAATATTTTTAATTGCAAGTAACCCAGTTGATGTAATGACATATGTTGTTGGAAAAGTTTCAGGCTTTCCTACAAATAAAGTAATAGGTTCTGGTACAGTTTTAGATACAGCTAGACTTAGATTTTTAGTTGCAGAGCATTTAAATGTATCTAGTAAAAATGTACATGCATATATAATGGGAGAACATGGAGATTCATCTTTTGTGCCATGGTCTAAAAGTTATATAGGTTGTAAACCTTTAAAAGATATTATAGAAGAAAGAAAAGAACCAGAAGATGTGCTAGAAAATATATACAAACAAGTACAGCAAGAGGCTTATGAAATAATAAATAAGAAAAAAGCAACTTACTATGGTATAGGAATGGGCCTTACTAAAATAATTAAAGCAATTTTAAATGATGAACATGAAATTCTTACAGTTTCTACTTATCTAAATGGTGAATATGGTCAAAATGATATATTTATAGGAGTTCCTGCAATAGTAAATGCAAGTGGTATACAAGAAATTTTAAACTTAAAATTAAGTGAAGAAGAGAAAGAAAAATTTAACTATAGTTGTAGTGTTTTAAATGAAATGAAAGAAGAAATAAAAGATATTATTTAAAAAAGGCATTAATATAAAAATGGCAGAGAAAGAACTCTGCTATTTTTCGTTATTTTATTGACTATTTTACATAATCCGTATATAATTTATATGAAAAAATAATGTAAAATAAATTAGTAAGTTAGGGGTAAAAAGTGAAATATTTAACATATGAACAAACTTACGAAAGAATGCAAAGTGTTATAGAAGGAGTAACAGAAGAACTAAATTCATTAAAATTTCTTAACGATTATAACAATGAGCTAGATGACAGAATTAGTGAATTACAAGAAGAAATTAATGAATCACTAGATGAAAGTCAAATAGACGAAATTTTAGAATATATAGAAAATGAAACTATAAAAGTAGACGAAGAACTAGAAAGATGGTTAGAAAAGTTTAGATATGCAAATGGGGAAGAAAAGAATTTAGGACTAGATGCAGAAGAAATAACAGAATATTTAAATTTTATAAGAGATAGAGATAATAAAGAAGAAGCTATAATACTTCTTAGGGAATTAATTGAAGGTCCAGAGCAAGAACAATATAGAAACCTAAAAAACTTCGTTGACTTCCTAAATCAAGAGTTACAAGATGACTATGAAAATGCACCAGAAACCTTAGAAATTAAACAGATTAAATTATTGTGTTTAATAAACGATAGTATTATAGGAATTGGTGCAACAGATATTTTTCACTTAGATGGAAACAAAAAAGTAGACGAAAATCAGCATGCATTATATTTAGCATTTAAGTCTGTTTCAGAAGATATCGCTCCAGAAGATTTCGAGCCTATTTATATGGAAGTAATGAAAAACATAACAAATCCATATACTAAAATTGGTATGAATTTGGAGTATCTTTCTAAAACAGAAGATTATATGTTAGATAATCCTAATTATAAACCAAACAAAAGCCTAATAAATGAAGCTTTATCATATTTGGCTTTAAAAGTTGCAATAGACGAACTGGGAATAACTGCAACAATGACAGGAGCATCTAGTAATGTTTTTTTAGAAAAGTCCAATATTTTTGGTGGAATGTACTTCGCAAACTATTATATAGATGAGACCAATTTAGATAGAAATTTATACAATGTTCTATTGAAAGATACTAATGGCATAAATAAAGATTATGTAAGACTATTAGAATTATTAAATAATGGTAGTACTAGAAAAATATTTGATACAATTTCAGATGACATATTTGGAGACTTTATTAAAGGTCAATTAGAAAAAGATATAGAAGGAAAAGTAGATGAACCTTTATTTATAGCCTTAATATTAAATTCGTTAGATATTGATGCGGAAAATTTTAGAGATAACATAGACAGAATTCAAAAAATAGTTAGCAGTAATGCTACACTAACTAAGAAAGATTTAATAGACATAAGCTCTTTAATGTTTTATATAGAGGAAACTAGAGATATAAGCCAAGAAACAAGAAATATGCTAAGAGAAGCTACATTAAACTGGCTAAATGCTTATATAGATGGGACAAATATAGAAGAACTTAAATCCACAGTTTATAGCATTTGCGAACAGGCAAAACAATTAGAAGAAGCTCAAGAAATAAAAGAATTAACAGATGAAGAAATTGAAAATGAGATGTTTTCTTTTTCCCAAGACTTTTACGAAGAATATGTAGCTGCATATGTATTACATAATTTAAAAGAAAAAGTGGCGACTCAATTATATAAATATGAGCAAACACTACCAGGAGAAACCATTGATAGAAAAAAATATTTAGAGGCACTAAAATATGCATATAGTAGTCCAGAAAGATTTGATAGTGTACTTCCAATATTTGACGAAGAAAGACAAAATTGGATTAAATCAATGATTAAAATAGATAGTGAAAACAGCAGACAAATTGACTGCTCTTATATAATACCATTAATTTTTTCTATGGATGACAGAAATAGCATAAAACAAGCAGTAGATATATTATACAGAATTGTAGAAGAAGACGGAAACCATATATATAGGGAAACTTCAAGCTTAATAGGAGTGCTACAGAAAGGTATCTCTAAATTAGAAAATAAAATAAGCAGAGTAGATTTATCTGGAAGAAAATTAATGCTTCTAAACACTATTTATACACTTATTGATGATTTAGAATATGTACCAGATAATCAAAATTCATATTTTTACACAATAGCAAGGTCAGATGAAGACGTAAAAGAACATGGAAAATACTATGCTTTCGAAAACCTAATGGAAAGCATGTCACCAGAACAATTTGAAAAGTTTTATAAACAAAATTACGAAGAACTAACAAGTCCAACTGTACAAGCAGGATTTGATATGCTTTATGTATATAACTTAGAAGATTATGCTATAAGAGACGAAAGCTTTTTACCAGATGTCAGTAAATTAGAAGAAAAATTACCTGTAATATTAGCAAAATCATATATGTTAAACGAAATGCAGGCACAAGCATATAGATACGGAGTATTCACAAGTTCATTTAAAGACAACTCTCCAGAAACAATAGATATAACAGTAATGATAAACTATTTAAATAACTGTGAAATTCAAGACGACTTTTATAGTGTAATGGCTAATAGACTTAGTAACGAAAATATTTCTAAGGACACGTTGGGTTTATTACAAGGACTTGGAACATTAAGAGAGGAAGGCAAAAACGACGATTTTTATAGAAAATATATACCACTATTTTGTGGAGAATTTATAGAAAATAGAAGAAAAGGACTACTTCCTAAAGACCCAGCAGAAGTAGAAGCTCCTAAGCAAGCAAATTCTACCGAAAACTCATTTGTAAATTCATATGTAGCAATGTTATTAAATACTAGCAAGTATAACGAGTTTGACGCTAATAGTGCACAAGAACTAAAAAGGCTAGAACAAAAATTTAAAGAAGGAAATATTTCATCAGAAGATTTATTTGACTTAGGAAGTTATTTAATGTTTGTAGAAAAAAACTTAATAGAAAAAAAAGCTATAAAAATAAATTCGTTATTGTCTGATTTAGGTGAAAATTGGATGGAATGCTATTTAGATGGAGGAAGAGTTTCTGATAGTATGAAAAACAATTTAACTACGATTACAAATTTATTAAATAAAGAAAATAGTTATGAAGAAAGAGAGTAAAAGAAGAAGGCACCAATTACGGTGTCTTCTTCTTTACATTTTATGGAACCTTCTTGATGCAAAGCTCCCTTTGTGTGTTCAAGCACAGGTAAAGATTCTCGAAACTGTCCGTGCTAAGCAACCGCGGGATTAAGTCATAGAGTCTAACCCCTAAAAAGAAACGATTTTTTTGGTCTAAATGTACTTGGTCTATAAATACAAATCCTCCTTTTTTAGTTTTAGCTGTAAATACCACAGCGTGAGTTTTTTCCGAAAAAAAGACTTTTAAAATCCGATTTTCTGGAATAGGTTCGAGTATCTCCCGCATTAATACTTGCGGAACGGTCACTCTTTTTTGTTTGTCAAGTTCCATAAATATTCTCCTTTATGTAATTATAATAAGGACTATACATATATTATAGCAAAAAAATGTCAAAATAGCAAACAGGCATTCTTCACTTATTCATTTAATAAATAAAAATAATATAAATGGTAAAATTAAATTACCGTTTTTAGATAAATAAAAAGACACATAATTA
>ERZ1643246.1526-NODE-1526-length-25008-cov-30.417345_pt1 | contig 25008 bp, 22 predicted proteins | sample MGYA00579265_ERZ1643246 | MGnify/ENA primary metagenome ERZ1643246 (study PRJEB29033, sample SAMEA4952261) | chicken gut metagenome | biome: Broiler Chicken; feature: Gastrointestinal Tract; material: Caecum | place: Ireland | collected 2018 | study: Broiler...
TCCCCGCCATGATGGCGGCGGTGGTGGTCATCTCGGTGCCGCTGATCCTGCTGTTTTTGGCCTTCCGCAACAAGATCATGGAGGGCGTTTCGAGAGGGGGCACCAAGGGATGAAGCACCATCGTCTGCGCCCCGCCGCGCTGCTGCTGTCCGCCTGCCTGGCGGGGGCGCTGCTGCTGACCGGCTGCCACGGCAGCCGGGAGCAGGCGGCCTTCACTGTGCCGGACAGCTTTGACGCCAGCCGGGATTACGAGATCACCTTCTGGGCCAAAAACGACACCAACCGCACCCAGACCGAGATCTACCGCCAGGCCATCGAGGATTTCCAGGAGCTGTACCCCAACATCACGGTGACGCTGCGGCTGTACACCGACTACGGCGACATCTACAACGACGTCATCACCAACATTTCCACCGGCACCACCCCCAACGTCTGCATCACCTACCCCGACCACATCGCCACCTACCTGACCGGCGACAATGTGGTGGTGCCGCTGGACGAGCTGTTCACCGATGACAAGTACGGCCTGGGCGGCAGCGAGCTGGCCTTCGACGGCCCCACCCAGGAGGAGATTGTCCCCCAGTTTCTGGAGGAATGCCGGCTCAACGGCCACTACTACGCTCTGCCCTACATGCGCTCCACCGAGGCCTGCTACGTGAACAAGACCTACGTGGAGGCGCTGGGCTTTACCCTGCCGGAGGACACCCTGACCTGGGACTTTGTCTGGCAGGTGTCCGAGGCGGCGGCCGCCACCAAAGGCGACGACGGCGTCTACGGCGTCAACGGGCAGGAAGTGCTGCTGCCCTTCATCTACAAATCCACCGACAACATGATGATCCAGATGCTCCGGCAGCTGGACGCCGGCTACTCCACCGCGTCGGGGGACATCCAGCTGTTCAACGACACCACCAAAACGCTGCTTCTGGACATTGCGGACCACACCGCCAGGGGGGCCTTCTCCACCTTCAAGATCTCCGGCTACCCGGCCAACTTTTTGAACGCCGGGCAGTGCATCTTTGCGGTGGATTCCACCGCCGGCGCCACCTGGATGGGCACCGACGCCCCGCTGGTGGACATTGCCGAGGAAAACATCGTCCCCTTCGAGACTGCCGTCTACCCGGTGCCTCAGTTTGACCCGGACGACCCGCAGATGATCAGCCAGGGGCCGTCGGTCTGTATCTTCAACAAGGACGACCCGCAGGAGGTACTGGCCTCCTGGCTGTTTGCCCAATACCTGCTGACCAATTCTGTGCAGATCGCCTACTCTCAGACCGAGGGTTACGTGCCGGTGACCACCAGGGCCCAGCAGGACCCGGAATATCAGGACTATCTCTCCCGCGCCGGCGAGGACACCGACACCCACTACGACGTCAAGATCCAGGCCGCCCGGCTGCTGCTGGACAATTTGGACAACACCTTCACCACGCCGGTGTTCAACGGCTCCACCTCGCTGCGGGACGCCGCCGGCCAGCTGATCGAGGAAGTGACCAAAAGCGTGCGCCGCAGCCAGACGGTGGACGACGCCTATATCGACAGCCTGTACGCCGACACCGCCGCGCTCTACCACCTGGATTCGGTGGCGGCCAACGGCGCGGTCAAGGCTGACCTGGGCCCGCTGCCCGCCACCGCCGTGGCGCTGCTGGCCGCGCTGGCCGCAGCCTGGGCGCTGATCTTGCTTTATCTGCTGATTGGCTGGCGGCGCAGCCGCAAACGCCGCGCACAGGGCGGGTGAGCGGCACGCCTCGGCAAACGGGGGAGAGCCCTGGGGTGTATCCGATCCATCAAAAGTGCCGGGCTTTGCCAGATATGCCATGACAAAGCTGCCTGCCCGCAAACAGCGCGGCAGCACAAAAAGCGGCCCTCAAAGGAAAGCAGAGTAAGCTTTCCTTTGAGGGCCGCTTTGTTTTGCCGCGCCTGGTTTGGGGGCATTGCGGCCGGGAGCGGGTGGCAACGCATAAACGCCAGCCTTCCGCCAGGCCCGCCGGCGGGACGATGCTTGCATCGTCCCGGAAACCTTGCAACGCCGCAAACCCCATGCGGCGGGCGAGATCGCCCGCCCTACAAAGCCCCGCAAGCGGGCGGTAACACAAAAAGCAGCAGCCATTTGCCAGCCCCGCCTAGGGGCGGCGCTCCACGACTGTCATCCGCCCGCCATGCCTGCTGTCCCCGGTTATGCTGCCCGTTTGCCTTGCATTGTAGGGAGGGCGTTCACGCCCGCGGGGGGGGCTTGCGCCAGCCCGGAAGGATATTGACAGGGCAAGGCGCCGCACCCCTCAGTCGGCTGACGCCGCCAGCTCCCCTTACAGGGGAGCCTTCCGGGTGGCAGGCTCTTTATAAAGCCTCCCCTGCAAGGGGCTGCGGAGTCGAGCGCCGCCTGCGGCGGAGAAAGCGAGACGGAGCAGGTGCAGCGGTCGCAGAGCACAAGCGTGCTTCAGCGCGCGCCGTGCGATGCGGGCACCGCAAACCGGACGGTGGATGCGCCGCAAGGCGCAGACGGAGGGGTGCATTGCCGCCTTGCTTCACAGGTATCCTGCAAACCCCGGCAGCGCCCTGCCCTGTGTTTCGTAGGGGACGATGCTTGCATCGTCCCGGAAACCTTGCAACGCCGCAACCCCCAAGCGGCGGGCGAGATCGCCCGCCCTACATTGTGGCCGGGGCCTGGCGGCAACGCATAAACGCCAGCCTTCCGCCAGGCCCCTGCGCAGAGGGGCGGCACCCGTTTAAGAAGAATCACAAAACAAAGGAGCATGCCAAGCCCCTGCGAAGAGGGGCGGCAATCCACGACCGTCATCCGCCCGCCAGGCCTGCCGTTCCCGGTTTGGCATCCCGCCACATTCGCGCAGCGGTGGGACCGGCTTGTGCGGCGGGGGAGGGTATGGTATAATAGCCGCAAGGCGGCGCGGCCGGTTTGGTTTATGCCGGGCCGGCAGCCGTCTTTGAATGCGCATGACGTCATGCGCGGTGCAAAAAGCAGCACGCTCTTTTGTATTCCAGGCCGCAGGGGCGGGCCGGCACTGGCCGGGCCGCCCACCGGAGAAGCAGGGTGAAAGTCCCTCACAGTCCCGCTACTGTCACAGTCAGATCGCCGGGCGGCTGGAAGGTACGTCTCCACGAGCGATGGGGAAGGGTACGCACAGGAAATACCGTCCGCCGGGCCGTTTTGCCGCCCGGTGGCCGGGGGCATCTGCCCGATCCAAAGCGCCGGGGATCGGGCAGGGACGCCCCGATTTTTCCGCGCCCTTTTGCCAGATGCAGAAGGGCGCGGCCGTTTTTTGCAGCACGATTTTTACCGCCCGGCACAGGCCGGGAGAAAAGGAGCGTAACCCAATGGAAAACCAGAAAAACGCAAGATCCGGCAGCAGAAAGATCCTGTGGGGCGTCATCGCCCTGATCGCTGCCGCCGCCGTGCTGCTGGGCATCTACTTTGCCTTTGCCCCCAAGGGCAGCGCCGGCGAAAAGACCATCACCGTTGATGTGGTGATGCTGGACGGCAGCGAGACGACCACCACCATCACCACCGGGGAGGAATACCTGCGCGGCGCGCTGGAGCAGGAGAATATGATCGCAGGCGACGAGAGCGAGTACGGCCTGTTTGTCACCACCGTCAACGGCGTGACCGCCGACGACAGCAAGGAGCAGTGGTGGTGCTTTACCAAGGGCGGCGAGAGCCTGGCCACCGGGGTGGACAGCACCCCCATTGCCGACGGCGACGCCTTTGAGATCACCCTGACCGAGGGCTACTGATGCGCCGCCTGACCACCCGCGAGACGGTGCTGGCCGGGCTGATGGGCGCGCTGCTGATGGCGCTGAAAGAAGCCCTGGCCGTGCTGCCCGGCGAGCCGGTGACCCCGCTGATCCTGCTGTATACGCTGGAGCTGCCGGCGGTCGCGCCCTGGGCCATCGCCGCCTTTGTGCTGCTGGAGTTTGTGCTGTACGGCTTTGGACTGTGGAGCTGGATGTACCTGTACGTCTGGTTCTTGCTGTACTGGCTGGTGCGGCGGCTGCGCCGCATGGACTCGGCGCCGGGCTGGGCGGTGGTCAGCGGGGCGTACGGGCTGGCGTTCGGCGCGCTGTGCACCCCGGTCTACCTGTTCACGGTGGGGCCTGCGGGGGCGTTTGCCTGGTGGGTGGCCGGCCTGCCCACCGACCTGGTGCACTGTGCGGGCAACTTTGTCATCACGCTGGTGGTCTACCGCCCGCTGCGCCGGGTGTTCGCCGCCATCCGCAGCCGGCTGTAAGGCCCCCGGCGGGCGCTTCCGGCACGGCCGGCCCCCTGGCGATTTGAAAAAGAAACGCAGACGCGCAGAGCGGGCGGCGGCGAGAATCCTCGCTGCCGCCCGCTCTGCTTTAGCGGAGTGCGCACAAGGAAGCTTTGCCGGGATGGTCTGTTTTGGCGCGGCGCCCGGCGGCGGGCCGGTCAGGGCCGCACCAGCCGGTCGGCCCGGCCGGCGCGGATGTCGCCCATGTGCCGACGGATCTTTTCCGCCGGCCAGTCCCACCACCGCGCCGCCTGCAAAGCGGCGATCACCTGGTCGGGAAAGCGTTTGCGGATCGGCCTGGCGGGCACGCCGCCGACGATGGTGTACGGCGGCACATCCCCGGTCACCACGGCGCGGGCGGCAATGACTGCGCCGTCCCCGACCGTGACGCCGGACAGGATCACGGCCTCGTACCCCACCCAAACGTCGCTGCCCAGGGTGATGCCGCCTTTGTTGTCCCAGGCCGACGGAACCTCCCGGATATCCAGCCCCCATTCCTCAAAAAAGAGCGGAAAGGGGTAGGTGGACAGCGACGTCAGCGTGTGGTTGGCGCTGGTAAACAGGAACTTTGCCCCGCAGGCGATGGAACAGAATTTGCCGATCACCAGCCTGTCGCGGTTGATGGGATACCGGTACAGCACATTGTTTTTCTCAAACTGCCGCGGGTCGTTGACAAAGTCGTTGTAGATCGTAAAATCGCCCACCTGGATGCCGGGGCCGCTGATGACGTTTTTTAGATAGACCGTCTGGCGGTCGGCGGAGCGGGGATATATTTTGTTCGGGTCCATGGTTTCCTCCCTGCCGGTCACGGCGCGGCAAACAAATGCTTTTGGATGTGGGCAAAATCGTTATCTTGGGCGTAGTAGACGGCGTTTTCGTCCTCGGCGTAGACAAAGCTGACCCTGGTGGCCCAGGGCCCCTCCTGCCGGACGGCGCGCAGCACCGCAAAGGCGTCGGCAACGGTCAGCCGTCCGCCAAAGCTGCGCAGCATCGGGCCGGCACGCTCCAGGCGGTCGTCGCCCGGCACCACAAAGGGGCGGGTGCTTTCGGGGTCCAGCAGCGAATAGTTGGTCATCAGCGAGAAGGGCCCGCGGTCCAGCCGCCAGCCGCGACCGGGCTCCACGATCAGCGTGCGGCCCTGCCGGTCGGACAGCACGGCCTGCATGGTGGCGTCGGGGGCGTAGACGATCGGCCGGGTGGCGACGATGTGCAGCGCCTCGTCAAAGCTGAGCCTGCCCTGTATAAACTGCTCGGTCAGGTCGGCGACGGTCATACAGCCGCCGCCCTCCCGGAAAGCCCCCGCCGCGCTGCCGTGGACATACAGCAGGGTGCCGGCGCTGCCGTTTCGGTGTACGCCGTGATAAATATGCCGCAGCCCGTCCGGCCGCAGGATGCCGATGCCAAACCGGTCCGGCTCCAGAACGAGCCGGTGGTCCCACACCGCCAGGTCGATGTCAAAGTTGAAGCCGGTCAGGACGCTGCCGCCCCGGTGGACAAACCGTGTGCACATGGTGGGTTCCTTTCTTTTGCGGATGCAGGTGGTCTCTTTTCTCCATTGTACCGCCGGCCCGGCGCGGTTTCCAGCCACCATTCGGCACCGAAGCAAGCAGTACAAACCGGCAGAGACAGCAAACAGGCGGCAGAGGCTTTTGACCTCTGCCGCCTGCTTTATGCCGCCGGTGTGCGGCGGTTATTTTTGATAGATGATCTTCCGGATGGCATGGACGGACAGGCAGTAGCGTTCCGCCAGCTGCTCCACCGGGGTCCCCTGGCGGTAAGCCTCGGTGATCTGGCGGTTGCGCTGCCGCAGCTCCTGCCGGTAGCCGGATGCCTCTCCCCAATGCTTCTGCTGCGCCGGCGCAACGGGCACATAGATGTATGCCCCCTGCACGTAGCCCTGCAGCTCTTTGACCAGCGCATCGGGAAGCAGCGCGCTTGCGTTGATGTATCTCATGCAGGCTCCCTCCTTGCGTAAACGCGTCAGGCGGCAAAGCCAGCATATCCGGGCGTCCCTGCTTCGGCGGGGCGGCGCCCGTTTTTGCGACGAAGGTCACTCCATGCAAACGTCGCAGTCCACTGGCTTTGCATGGAGCCATGCTTGGTTGAGTTTTGTCACAAAGGCCACATCCTTTCCCTGTGTTCGGCGGCTTACGCCTTGGGCGCGCCGTCCTCCTCCTCCGGCTTTTTGGCCGGTTTGGGGGTGCTGCACCGCTGCTGGCAGCTGGCGCAGTGGCCGGTGCAGCCGGACTTGAAGCCGCCGTTGTTGGCGATGAACAGGATCGCCAGCGCCAGCAGCACAAAAATCACCACGAGCACGATAAAACTTTGCAGGTTCCACATGGGAAGATCCCTCCTGTCTGGCCCGGCACGGTGTGCGCCGGGCAAAAATGCAGCCGCTTTTGCGGCAAAAGGCAAACGGGCGCCTGCCGGGCAGTCAGGCCAGACCCAGCAGCAGGCCGACGGCGTGCACGGCAAAGGCCGCGACCCAGGCGATCAGGCACTGGGCCACCACCACGCCGGCGGCCGCCTTGGCGGAGCCCAGCTCCCGCCGGGCCGCCGCGATGGCCGCCACGCAGGGGGTGTACAGCAGCGTAAAGGTCAAAAACACAAAGGCGGTAAAGGGGGTGAACAGGCTGCCCAGCAGCGCGGTATCGCCGCCCAAAAGCACCGTCAGGGTGGAGACGACGCTCTCCTTGGCGGTAAAGCCGGTGATCAGCGCGGTGGACACCCGCCAGTCGCCAAAGCCCAGCGGGGCAAAGATGGGGGCGATCCAGCCGCCGATCATGGCCAGCAGGCTGGAATCCGGCGACTCGACCACGTTCAGCCGCGCGTCAAAGCTCTGCAAAAACCAGATGATGACGGTGGCCACAAAGATGATGGTGAACGCCCGCTGGATAAAATCCTTGGCCTTGTCCCAGATCAGCTGGCCCACGCTTTTGGGGCTGGGCAGGCGGTAATTGGGCAGCTCCATCACAAAGGGCACCGGTTCGCCGCGGAAGCGGGTGTGCTTCAGCACCAGCGCATACACCACCGCGAACACCACGCCCATCAGGTAAAGGGCGACCATCACCACCGGCTGCCACCCCCGCGGGAAAAACGCCGCGGTGAACAGCCCGTAGATGGGCAGCTTGGCCGAGCAGCTCATAAACGGCGTCAGCAGCACCGTCATGCGGCGGTCCCGGTCGGAGGACAGCGTCCGCGTGGCCATGATGGCCGGCACCGAGCAGCCAAACCCGATCAGCATGGGCACAAAGCTGCGGCCGGAAAGCCCGATGCGCCGCAGCGGCTTGTCCATCACAAAGGCCACGCGGGCCATGTAGCCGGTGTCCTCCAGGATGGACAGGAAAAAGAACAGCGTGACGATGGTGGGCAGGAAGCTGAGCACGCTGCCCACGCCGGCAAAGATGCCGTCGATGACCAGCGAATGGACCACCGGGTTGATGCCGTAGGCGGTCAGGCCGGCGTCCACCCAGTCGGTGACGGCGCCGATGGCCAGCTCCATCAGATCGGACAGCGCCACGCCCACCACGCCGAAGGTCAGCCAGAACACCAGCGCCAGAATGGCGATAAAGCAGGGGATGGCGGTGTATTTGCCGGTCAGCACCCTGTCAATGGCCACGCTGCGCTTGTGCTCGCGGCTTTCCACCGGGTGGACCACCGTCTGGTCGCAGACGCCCTCGATAAAGCGGAAGCGCATGTCCGCCAAAGCGGCCTCCCGGTCGGTGCCGGTCTCGTGCTCCATCTCGACGATGGTGTGCTCCAGCGTCTCTTTCTCGTTCTGGTCCAGGTCCAGCTGCTCCAAAATCGGCGCGTCGCCCTCCACCAGCTTGGTGGCGGCAAAGCGGGGCGGCAGCCCGGCCCGGCGGGCGTGGTCCTCGATCAGGTGGACGATGGCATGGATGCAGCGGTGCACCGCGCCGCGGGGGTCGTTGTCGCCGCCGGCCTCGCAGAAGTCGATGCGGCCGGGCGTCTCGCGGTGGCGGGCCACATGGATGGCATGGTCGATCAGCTCGTCGATGCCCTCGTTGCGGGCGGCCGAGATGGGCACCACCGGGATGCCCAGCAGGGCTTCCAGCTCGTTGACGATGACGGTGCCGCCGTTGGCCCGCACCTCGTCCATCATGTTCAGCGCCAGCACCATGGGGATCTGCAGCTCCATCAGCTGGATGGTCAGGTACAGGTTGCGCTCGATGTTGGTGGCGTCCACAATGTTGATGATGCCGGTGGGCTTTTCCTTTAACAAAAAGTCCCGAGTCACGATCTCCTCGCTGGAATAGGGCGAGAGGGAATAGATGCCCGGCAGGTCGGTGACGGTGGCCTCGGCATGGCCGCGGATCTGGCCGTCCTTGCGGTCCACCGTCACGCCGGGGAAATTGCCCACATGCTGGTTGGACCCGGTCAGCTGGTTGAACAGCGTGGTCTTGCCGCAGTTCTGGTTGCCGGCCAGCGCAAAGGTCAGCGGCTGGCCCTTGGGGATGGCGTCGCCCGCCTTGTGGTCGTGGTAGCTGGGCGCCTGGCGGACCTCGCCGTGGCCGGGGTGGGGCGTGGGCGTGTGGCGGGTCTGGGGCCGGGCGGCGCGGTCGGTGTCGTGCACGCCCTCGATCTCGATCTGTTTGGCGTCATCCAGCCGCAGCGTCAGCTCATAGCCGCGCAGCTCCAGCTCGATGGGGTCGCCCATGGGCGCCACCTTGCGCAAGGTCACCTCAATGCCGGGCGTCAGGCCCATATCCAGCAGGTGCCGCCGCAGCGCGCCCTGCCCGCCCACCGACCGGATGCGCGCATCCTGGCCGATGGCAAGTTCTGCCAATGTCATATTTCACAACCCCCCGCTCCCCGGCGGGACGCAGGGGCCGGCGCAGACGCACAGCCCCATGCCGCAGCCCGGCACAGGGGAGCATTTTCTCCTGAATTTCAACTTTCTCGCAAAAGGCAAAGCAGCGGCCCCGGCGTTTACAGCAGGCGGCGCACAGGCGCTTGCTTTTGTGCGGCGGCTTCCCCGGCGCCGGCAGCGCCTGCCCCGCCGCACATTCCATGACAAATTCCTACTGAATCAGTGTAGCATCGGCATGTGGGGGTGTCAATACCGGCGGGGCAAAATCTGCGGCCGGGGCGCAGCGGCCGCGGGCCTCAAAAACTGCACAAAAAAGGACGCCCGCCCGCAAAAGGGGTACACAAAACGCCGAAAATGCAAAATATACATTGACAATGCAGGTTTTATGCAGCATACTGGTAAGGTCACCGGATAGCCGGGGAGGGTCCGGCCCGGTGGCCGCACATGAAAAGTCATGGAAAAGTTTTGAGAAGAAACAAGAGGGATAACGACATGAAAAAACTGACTGCACTTTTGCTGGGCGCCGCCATGGCGTTCAGCCTGGCCGCCTGCAGCGGCACCGATTCCAGCAGCTCGGAGAGCACCGCGCCCGAAAGCTCCTCCGCCGCTGAGGACACCTCCAGCGAGGCTTCCGGCGAGGAGGCCTCCAGCACCGCCTCCGCCGAGACCGCTTCCTACGACGTGGAGACCGTCGAGGACGGCGTGCTGATTATGTCCACCAACGCGGCTTTCCCGCCGTACGAGATGACCAACGACGCCGGCGAGTTTGAGGGCATCGACGTGGAGATGGCCGGCGAGATCGCCAAGCGCCTGGGTCTGGAGCTGCAGATCGACGATATGGACTTTGACGCCGCTCTGCTGGCGGTGCAGCAGGGCAAGAGCGACATCGCCATGGCCGGCATCACCATCACCGAGGACCGCCTGGTCAACATGGACTTCAGCGACACCTACGCCAACGGCGTGCAGTCCGTCATCGTGCCGGAAGGCTCCGACATCACCAGCCCCGACGACCTGGCCGGCAAGCTGGTCGGCGTGCAGCGCGGCACCACCGGCTATACCTTCTGCATCGACGAGTTTGGCGAGGACGCCGTGGCTCCCTTTGACAACGGCAACACCGCCGTGCAGAACCTGGTCTCCGGCAAGGTGGACGCCGTGGTCATCGACAACGCCCCCGCCCAGGAGTACGTGGCGGCCAACCCCGGCCTGACGATCCTGGACACCGCCTTTGCGGACGAGGATTACGCCATCGGCGTGGCCAAGGGCAACACCCAGCTGCTGGATGCCATCAACAGCATCCTGGCCGAAATGGAGGCCGACGGCACCACCCAGGCCATCATCGACAAGTACATCTCCGCTGAGTGATCGGCGGCCCTGTGCGGGACGCGCAGGCGATTGCGCATAAGCACAGCAGGGGGGCGGTCTGGCAGGCATGGGCCTGCGCTTTCCGGCGGACGCCGGAGCAGGGCCGCTCTCCTTTTGCTGTATCTTCCCCCAAATCCCCAAACCGACCCGCCGGCGGCTGCCGGCAGGAAAATAAAATCGACCGTTCAGAAAGGTGGAGGTGGACATGGACCTGGCCGCACAGTTTGAGGCGTTGTCCGAACTGGCCCGCAGCGGCGGCGAGCTGACCTTCTGGCAGGATTTCTTCGTCAAATTCTACCAGGCATTCATCGAATCCGACCGCTGGCTGCAATACCTGGAAGGCGTGGGCACCACGCTGGTGGTCACGGCGGCGGCGCTGGCTCTGGGCGTTATCCTGGGCAGCGTGGTGGCGCTGGTGCGCGTCACCCACGACCAGCAGCGTACCGGGCACAAAAACCCGGTGCTGGGCTTTTTCAACCTGATCTGCAAGGTCTACTCCACCGTCATCCGCGGCACCCCCATGATGGTGCAGCTGCTGATCATGAGCATGGTGGTGTTTGCCTCCAGCCGTGACTTCACGCTGATCGGCGCGCTCAGCCTGGGTATCAACTCCGGCGCCTATGTGTCCGAGATCATCCGCGGCGGCCTGATGGCGGTGGACCCCGGCCAGATGGAGGCCGGCCGCAGCCTGGGCCTGAACTACACTACCACGATGTTTTTGGTGGTGGTGCCCCAGGCCATCAAGTCGGTGCTGCCGTCGCTGGGCAACGAGTTCATCATCCTGCTTAAAGATACCTCGCTGATCACCGTCATCGGCGGCAAGGAGCTGCTGTACGCGGCCCAGGGCGTTATGAACCGCACCTACGAGGCCATGTTCCCTCTGCTGGGCACCGCGGCCATCTACCTGGTGCTGGTCATGATCTTTACCTGGCTGCTGGGCAAACTGGAAAGGAGGCTGAGGCAGAGTGATCGTCGCTGAAAATCTGCAGAAAAGCTACGAAGGCCTGGACGTTCTGCGGGGCGTCAGCCTGACCGTCAACAAGGGCGACGTGGTCTGCCTGGTTGGGCCTTCCGGCTGCGGAAAGTCCACCTTCCTGCGCTGCCTGACCCGGCTGGAGGAGCCCACCGGCGGCAAGGTCTACCTGGACGGCGTCGAGGTCACCGAGAAGGACATCGACAAGACCCGCGCCAAGATGGGCATGGTGTTCCAGCACTTTAACCTGTTCCCGCATCTGACGGTCAAACGCAACATCACGCTGGCGCCCACCCGCCTGCACCGCATGACCAAGGACCAGGCCGACAAGCGCGCCATGGAACTGCTGGAACGCATCGGTCTGGCGGACAAGGCGGACGCCTACCCCAGCTCGCTGTCCGGCGGGCAGAAGCAGCGCATCGCCATCGCCCGCGCCCTGGCCATGGACCCGGAGGTCCTGCTGTTTGACGAACCCACCTCCGCCCTGGACCCTGAGATGGTGGGCGAGGTGCTGGAACTGATGAAGGAGCTGGCCCGCGGCGGCATGACCATGGTGGTGGTCACCCACGAGATGGGCTTTGCACGCGAGGTGGCCAGCCGCGTTATCTTTATCGACGAGGGCGTCGTCAAGGTGGACAAGCCCCCGCAGGAGTTCTTTGCCGACCCGGAGAACGAGCGCCTGAAGGCCTTTTTGTCCAAGGTGCTGTGACCCCGGCAGGGCTTTGAAAAGCCAAACCAAAATCAGCAAGCGCCCGGCGCGTTCCCTTTTTGCGGGAAAGCGCCGGGCGCTTTTGTGCTTTTTTGAAAAACGATCAGCGGATGAAGTTTGTCCGCGCCGCGTTTTCGGCTTCCGGCTGCCGGATGCCGGCGGCCTTGCCGGCCTCGATGCATTTCAGCAGCCAGGCCATGTTGCGGCCCAGGTTGCGCATGACCTGCATGCCCTCGGCGTCCTGGCGGGCTTCCTCGGCGTTGGAGCCGTGGACCATCGGCCAGTAGGTGGAGTTCACCAGCGGCATCTCCAAAATGCCGGGGACTTTCATCATGGCGTCCAGCGCGGTGGTGGTGCCGGCCCGGCGGGCGCTGGTGACCACGGCCGCCGGCTTGCGGCGCAGATACCGCCCGGCCGAGTAGCTCAGCCGATGCATAAAGCCCAGCATGCTGGCCGCGGCGGTGGCGTAGTGCACCGGCGCACCGAACACGATGCCGTCGGCCTTTTCCACCAGCGGCAGCACGTCCGCCGGCGGCCCGCCGAACACGCACTTGCCGGCCCTGGCGCAGCCGCCGCAGCCCACGCAGCCGCCCACCGGCGCCTTGCCGATGTGGTAGATGGTGGTCTCGATGCCGGCCTTTTCCAGTTCGGCCGCCACCTCGCTCAGCGCGGCCCAGGTGCAGCCCTTCTCGTGCGGGCTGCCGTTGATCAAAAGAACATTCATACAGCATGACCTCCTGTGTGCGGGGCGGCGTCCGCCCTGCCGTTTTGTATGCGGTACGCTATTATTATAGCACGCCGTGCAAGCGGCGTGCCAACGCTCCCCGGCTGCTGCCTGCGCCAAGGCGCCGCCGGCAATTTCTGGATTTTACACAGGGACGGCCTGTTACAGCATTGTAATTTTTTCGACAACATGATACCATATATACATATGATTTTCCCCCGGACAAGGCCGGGCGCCCGCCCGGCGCCGCGGGCTGTATCCGCCTGCGGGCGCATATAGATAGGTAGCCCCCGCGCCCGCCCTGCCACAAGCCCCACAGAAAGGAACCCCCAGCCGTGAAAACCACCTATCGCAAACGCAACCAACCCCCCCGCCGCAGAAATCTTCTGCCTGTGGCGGTGCTGCTTGTCGTGCTTGTGGCGGCGGCCATCATTGCGGTGGCGCTGCTGACCGGGCGGGACACCAGCGCCCCGGCGGTGCCCGATACCGGCACCAGCGCCGGCGCCTGGATGAAAAACGAAAACGGCTACTACTTCAATAACGCCGGCGAGGTGATCCTGCCCGCCACCCTGAAAGGCATCGACGTGTCGCAGTACCAGGGCGAGATCGACTGGCAGAAAGCCAAGGACGCCGGCATCGACTTTGCCATCATCCGCTGCGGCTACGGCAGTGAGTGGAACGGCGAGGGCGAGTACAACCAGGACGACCCGTACTGGGAGCGCAACGCCGACGCCTGCACCGAGCTGGGCATCCCCTTCGGCGTCTACCTGTATTCCTACGCCACCACCGAGGAGATGGCCCGCAGCGAGGCCACCCACGTGGCCCGGCTGCTGGGTCTGATCGAGCCGACGGTGGAGGGGCTGCCCAGCTACACCCACAAAAATTACCAGCTGAGCTACCCCGTCTACTACGACCTGGAGGACAAGGCCATCACCGGGCTGTTTCCGGAGGAGATGGCCGCCATCACCGCCGCTTTCTTTGACCAGCTGGAGCAGTACGGCTACACCGGTCAGCAGGGGCTGTATGCCTCGCTGAACTGGGTGCGCGCCCGCTTTGACGACCCCGCCTTCGACCCCTGGCGGGACAATTTGTGGATCGCCCGGTTCAACACCAGCCTGGGGTATACCGGCACCTACTCCATGTGGCAGGCCACCTACCAGGCCCCCGGCGCTGACTACGGCGTCCAGAGCGAGACGGTGGACATCGATTTTGTGATGGAGGAGCTGACCTTTACCGGCATCACCGACGCCGCCGGCGATACGGTGACGCCCACCTTTACCAACGATACCTACAAGTGCGAGCTGGCCCTGGGCCAGCGGGGCGACAAGGCCACCCTGGTCACCGATGAGCCGGACGAGGAAAACGGCGGCCAGCGCATCTACTGGACCAGCAGCGACGAGGATGTGGCCACCGTCAGCCGCAATGGCGTGGTCACCGCCCGGGGCGACGGCCAGTGTACCGTCACCGCCACGCTGGCGGACGGCCGCACCTGGGCCAGCTGCGTGGTGCGGGTGGGGGATATCACGGTGCCTGTCTTTGCCACCGGAAACCTGCGGGGCACCATCTCCACCGATACCCTCAGCCTGGCCGACGTGGCCGCCCTCAAGGTCACGGACCCCGACGCCCTGCTGATCGACGCCGGCGGCAGCCTGCAGGGCAGCGAGGCCACCAGCCTGACCGGCGGCATGGATATGACCTCCGCCTTTGGCGATGTGGGCTACGACCTGCAGTGCTTTGACGCCTCTGACCTGGCCTTTGGCTACGAGCGCCTGCTGGAGGATGTGGTCACCGCCAGCGGCGAGTCGCTGGCTTCCAACCTGCGGGATGCCGAGGGCGTGCCGCTGTTCTACCGCTCCACCAGCTGGAGCCGCAACCGCATCACCAACGGCATGAACGCGGTGCTCAAGGCCGCGGGCAAGCGCATCGGATTCTTCTCGCTGGCCAGCCTGGGTACTTCGGCCGAGAGCGTGCATCTGTCCGCCGCCGACCTGGTCCAGACCGCATCGGAGCAGGTGGCAGCCCTGCGGGCCGAGAACGTGGACGCCATCGTCTGTGTCGTCGGTCCCGACACCGACTGCACCGACATTTTGGACGATCTGGCAGGCCTGGGCGTCAACGCGGTCATTGCCGGCGGCCTGACCGAAGCGCCCGCCGGCGCGCCGCTGACCGTGGTGCCCGCCGGCGGCGGACTGGAGGCGGTGGGACGCCTGCAGCTGACCTTTACCGCCCAGGGCACTGTGGAAGCGGCCGCCGATACGGTGTCTCCCGACACGGCCGCCGCCCAGCAGCCCGGCGAGTACCAGACCGCCAGGGACGCGCTGGACGCGCTGGCCGCCGGCGACGAGGAAGTGCGCGCCCAGACGCTGTTCACCCACGAGGAGGGCAGCCGCACCATCAGCTTTGCCAACTATGTGGCCGAGACCTACCAGAGCCTTGCCACGGCCGACCAGGCCAACTGGCCGGCCGAGTACCAGGGCATGACGCCGGTGGCGCTGGCCGGCGGCGTGGGCGAGCTGCCGGCGGGCGAGGTGACCCGCGGCGCACTGCTGGACGCCCTGCCCGCCCCGGAGCGGGTGCAGCTGGTGCTGACCACCGGCGCCATGTACGCCGAGCTGCTGGATTCCGGCGCCGTCGCCGAGACCTACACCGAAAGCCTGCTGTCCAAGGACATTGACCCCGAAAGCCAGGTGTTGCTGGTGACCGACACCGCCACGCTGCGCAGCCTGAGCGACCAGGGCTACACCGTCCTGCGGGACTACGGCGACGCCTTCTGGTGCGTGCGCATGGCCATCAACGACGCCACCGCCGGCTTTACCGAGAGCTTCACCCTGCCCGAAGCCCCCCGCTACGGTGTGGGACGCGGCGACGTAACCGGCTGACGGGCAGCCCCGGCGGCCGTGCGGCCGGGCGGACAAAAACGATAGATGGGGATTGAGCGGGAAAGGACACCGAGTCGAACCCCGGCGGGCCAGCCTGCCGGTCAAAAAAGGAGGTCCTTGCATGAAACTGCAATTTCTGGGCGCTGCCCGCGAGGTCACGGGCAGCTGTACGCTGGTGGAGGCAGCGGGGCACCGCTTCCTGATCGACTGCGGCATGGAGCAGGGGAAAGACCTGTACGAGAACACGCCCCTGCCCTGCGCCCCGGCCGAGATCGAGGCCATCCTGCTGACCCATGCCCACATCGACCACTCCGGGCGCATCCCCTACCTGTACAAAAACGGGTTCCGCGGCCCCATCTATGCCACCGACGCCACCATGGACCTGTGCGAGATCATGCTGGAGGACTCGGCCCACATCCAGGAGCAGGAGGTCGAGTGGAAAAACCGCAAGGCCCAGCGCAGCGGCCGCGCCCCGGTGGAGCCGGAATACACCACCCGCGACGCCGAGGAGGCCATGCGGCTGTTTGTGCCCCAGCAGTACAGCGACGGCCCGGTGCGCGTTTTTGACGGCGTGGAGGCCGAGTTCACCGACGTGGGCCACCTGCTGGGCAGCGCCAGCATCACGCTGCGCGTCACCGAGAACGGCCGCACCCAGACCATCGTGTTCTCCGGCGATATCGGCAACAAAAACCAGCCGCTGCTGCGCGACCCCCACTACCTGACCAACGCCGATTTTGTGGTGATGGAATCCACCTACGGCGACCGGGACCATCCGCCCCGGCCCGACTACCTGCGCGAGCTGACCGACGTGCTGCAGTCCACCTTTGACCGGGGCGGCAACGTGGTCATCCCCAGCTTTGCGGTGGGCCGCACCCAGGAGCTGCTTTACTTTATCCGGCAGATCAAGGCCGAGGGCCGCGTCCACGGCCACGACGGGTTCCCCGTCTATGTGGACAGCCCGCTGGCCAACCGCTCCACCACCGTTTTCCGCGAAAACTACAGCCAGTGCTATGACGAGGACGCCCTGGCCCTGATCCGCGCCGGGCAGAACCCGTTGTCCTTCCCCGGACTGTGCATCAGCCAGACCAAGGAGGACTCCATTGCCATCAATGCCGACGCCACCCCCAAGGTCATCATCTCGGCGTCGGGGATGTGCGATGCCGGCCGCATCCGCCACCACCTCAAGCACAACCTCTGGCGTAAAGAATGCACCATCCTGTTTGTGGGCTACCAGGCCGCCGGTACGCTGGGCCGCGCCCTGCTGGAGGGCGCCGACGAGGTGCGGCTGTTTGGCGAGGATGTGCAGGTCAACGCCCAGATCCGGCAGATGACCGGGCTTTCCGGCCACGCTGACCGCACCGGGCTGGAACAGTGGATCGCCAGCTTTTCGCCCCGCCCGGCCTTTGTGTTCGTCAACCACGGCGACGACGATGTGGCCGAGACCTGGGCCGCCCACCTGCGCAGCGAGGGCTACACCGCCGCCGCGCCCTACAACGGCGCCGTCTATGAGCTGACCGGCGGCCACGCCCTCTGCCTGGAGCCGGGCATCCGGGAGCGCATCCAAAAACCCGCCGCCCCCGCCAAGGATGTGGTGCGCACCAGCCCGGCTTTCGAGCGGCTGGTCAACATGGGCAAGCGGCTGCTGGTGGTCATCGAGCACAACCGCGGCGGCGCCAACAAGGACCTGGCCAAGTTTGCCAGCCAGATCCAGGCCCTGTGCGACAAGTGGGACCGCTGAGGCGGACCCCCGCAGCGTAAAACCTGCAAAACCAAAGCGAGCGCCGGCCCCGTCAAAAGGGCCGGCGCTCTTTGGATATTGCCGTAAAAAACAGGCTGGACGGAGGAACGATTTACTGGCTTGCGGAATATCCTTTCAATTCTTCCAGAAATTCCTGATACTCTTCCGGTGACCAGGTATAAGTTAGATCCTGCTCGGTATAATCCGCCGGGTCGTCCTGCATAAACCGATTGCCAATGTCGTATCCAAAACGGTTCAATACGGCTTCGGCAAATTCCCGGAAGAAAATGCCAATGCCGGTGATCACATTACCGTCCTCCACAACGGCTTTGTGAAGAAAATTTTCCGTTTCGACAAAAGGAAAAGTATCTGCAAGCTGCGTAAAGTAACCCGCAGTAAACTTTTTGCCCTTTAAGATGCCTGCTTTGGAAAGCAGCAGCGGCGCGGAGGAGATGGCGGCAAATACAACGGGGGAGCCAACCCCGCCCCGCAAAAACGAGATGAGCTCTTCGTCAAACAGAGCGGGCATCGGATTGACAGTCCCTGGCAAAATGACACAGTCATAGTCAGTGACGCAGGCCTCCGCTGCCGTCCTGGTCGGCAGAACCCGCAGGCCCTCCTCACTTCGATATTCCTTGTTCTCACTTGCGATAAAGTCGATCGTTTCTCCAAACCAAATTGTCAACGAGGAAGTTAGGCAGGTGATTTCTTGCAGAGAAAAATCAGGATATATGAGAACGGCAAATTTTCGCACGGGTATCCCTCCTTGAAAAGTTGGGAAATCTTTTGATTTCTACTATTATTATAGAATGGTGTGGGCGCTGGGGGAAAAGAACAGGAAAACCATATCGTCCCAAGAAATGCGGTGCGGCGGCCGTCCCGAAAAAAGGCCGCCGTACTTACACCAGCACGTCCTTGATCAGCAGCGAAAGCCCGCCGGTGGCGCTGTGGATAAATTCCACCGCCTCGTCGCTGTTACACAGCTCGGCCGGGATCTTGATCTCGATGCCGCTCTCGGTGCGGAAACTGCGGCTGGCCATTTTGCGCATGCGGGCGGGGCTGACGGTCACATGGTCGTCCTCGGCCACGCCGGCCTCGGCCAGCGCCTGCTCAAAGGCGGGGGCGGCCAGGGGGTAGCTTTCCCGCATGCGGGCGCGCACGTCCTCCACCGCGATGGTGTTGTCCACCGCCTGGTTGTGCACCATCAGGTCCACGGCGGTCTCGGTGCCGCCGTCAAAGGGCGGCACGTCGTCCAGCGCTTCCGGCTCCGGGTAAGCCTGGCGCACCGCCGCGGCGGCGGACTCGCACACCGCTTTCAGCTTGGCTTTTTCAGGCAGGGCCTGGGCGCAGCCAAACACCCGCGTGGACAGGTACACATCCTTTTTGCCGTCCATCTCGTACTTTTTCTCGATCAGGCGGATGCGGCAGCTGGCCCGGTCGATCAGCGCGGCCTCGTCCGCTTTGGGCGTGCCGGGCAAAAGCGTCCGCTGGGGGCTAAGCCCCGAATACCGGGCGTTGCCCAGCGTGCGGGTCTGGTGGGTGTAGCCGGGCTTGTAGTTCAGCTTCAGCACGCCCAGCCAGGGCACGCCCCCGGCCAGAAAATCCACCACCGCCAGGTCGCCGGCGGGGATGGCCGGGTACTGCAGCATCTGCTCAAAGATCACGCCGGCGATGCGGCGGGACAGGTCGATGAGATCCTGGTTGCCCTGCAATTCCTGGGCAAAGGCGGAATCGGGCAAAAAATCGCACTGGCGGCTGTCGTCGGCGGAAAAGGCCTTTTCCAGGCATACGGTGAAATACTCGGTCAGGTCGGCGTCCAGGTCGGCCTCCCGGTCCGACAAAAGCGGCTCCGACGCGCCAGTGTCCAGAATGTGATACACGACCCGTTTGACGTTCAGCTCCATGTGGATTCTCCTTATCCCTGTAATGCGGCCGCCCGCGGCGCAGGGCGGGCAGATTTGCTTTTCAGTATAGCACATTTTGGCGGGTTTTGGTAGGCGGGCGAGGCGGGCGGCGGTGCATAAAACCGCCCCTGGCGCCATATACTGGCAGAAGGAAACCCCGCAAGCCAGCAAAGGAGGCATCTGCCATGTCTGACCCGAAACATGCGGCCCCGCCTGCCCCGGATGTGCCGCTGAACTCCGCCCGCGGCGAGACCCGCGGCCCCACCACGCCGGTGCCGCCCCAGGGCGCCGGCCCCGCGCCGGACGCCCGGCAGGGGGACGCCGGTGACCAGGCGTTTTTGTCCCGCACCATGCCCTCCCGCCAAAAGGCGGCCCGCGCATTCCTGAACGGCAGCGCCCCCGGCGTGCAGCAAAGCTATGCCCCCAACGCCGAGACCAGCACCGTGGAGGGCTGGGTGGAGGACGACGAAACGGTGGAGCGCCTGGCCCGCTGGCGGCGGGACGCGCCCTATGGTTAAATTCGCGGCCCTGCCGCAGCTTGATACCACCACACAGGACGACAACACGGCCGGGGACGGTTTTGCAGCCGTCCCCGGCCGTTTGCGTGCCTTTGCGCCTGTGCGGGCGGCTACCCGGCGGCCCCGGCGTCCTCCGGCTGCAGCAGGGTGCCGTCGGGGGCAAAGCTGCCGCTTTCCATCACGGTGTTCAGGTGGTCCAGCACGGCGGCGATCTCGCTCTCGTCGGTCAGCAGGCTGGTCACCCCGCCCGACTGGCGGCAGGGCAGCAGCCGGCAGGCGGGGGCGCCCTCCCCGTCGATGGTCACCGTCAGCAGGGCGGTGTCCTCGGTCTCCATATTGAACCAGAAATTGCCCAGGCTGTAAAACACCGGCACGTCGCCCCGCCAGCCGGCCCCCTGCAAAATGTGCGGGTGAGCGCCCACGATCAGGTCGGCGCCGGCCTCGGCGTAGGCGGTGGCCAGGTCGGTCTGGGCCTGCTCCAGCACCGTGGAGCCCTCGGTGCCCCAGTGGACGTAGACCACCACAAAGTCGGCGTTTGCTTTGGCGGTGCGGATGGCCTCCACCGTCTGGGCCGGGTCGTAGGTGTACAGCACGCCGGGGCTGTCCTCGGCGGCCTGGGGCGTCATGATGTATTTCTCCGCCCTGGTGGCCCCCACAAAGGCGATGGTCAGGTCGCCTGCAATAAAATACTGGGCCTGCTGCGCTTCGGCCAGGTCCCGCCCCGCGCCGATGCAGGGGATGCCCGCGTCCTTCAGCACGTCCAGCGTGTCCAGAAAGGCGTCCTGCCCGTAGTCGCCGCAGTGGTTGTTGGCCAGCGAGACAATGTCCGCGCCCATGGTGTACCAGTAGACGGCGTTGCCCGGCTGCGCGCGGAAGGTGTACGCCTTGCCCGGCAGCGGTTCGCCCCGGTCGGACAGGCAGAACTCGTTGTTGCACAGCAGAATGTCCGCCCCGCGCATCAGCGCCAGCAGGTCGGGGGAGAAGTTTTCGGCAAAATCCGTGCGGCCGCTGGCGTAGTATTTCTGCATGATGTACCAGTCGTCGGCAAAGTTCACGTCGCCGGTAAAGGCCAGCGTCACGCTGCCGTCCTGCGCCGGCTCAATGCGGTGCCAGTTGGCGGGCAGCGGCGTGGGGGACGGCGTGGGCGTCGGCGTCGGGGCGGCGGACACTGCGGCAGGGAAGGGGGACACCGCCGCCGGGCTGCTGCGCGGCGCCGCGGCGCAGCCTGCCAGCAGCAGCGCCGCGCACAATACCGCAGACAGGGTGGCTTTTCTCTTCCGCATAGGGCGGCCTCCTTCCCGTGTTGGTGCTGCCTCCACCATACCACAGCCGCGGCCGCAATGCAAGCCGGGGCAGTTCTTTGGATTCTGAGCGGGGCCTTTGTGCTTGATGGCGCCCGCGCCTATCGCGGTACTTTACGCAGAATTTACAAACACTTTACCCGCGCGTGGTGTCGACAAAGTGTGCAGAACCTGTATAATAGGTACATATACCATGCGGCAGTGCGCCGCTTTGGCCGCGCATGGCTTCCGCCCGCGCCCTGACCGGGGGCGGGACGCCGGCCGGCGGAAAGAAAAGAGGAACGTAACATGATCTATATCGTCGAAGATGACGCCAGTATCCGCGAGCTGGAGCAGTACGCCCTGCAGACCAACGACTACGAGGTGGAGGGCTTTGCCGACGGCAGGACTTTCTGGGCCGCCGTGCACAGCCGCCTGCCCGACCTGGTGATCCTGGACGTGATGCTGCCCGACGAGGACGGCATCGCCATCCTGTCCCGCCTGCGCCAGGACGCAGCCACCCGCGGCGTGCCGGTCATCATGGTCACCGCCAAGGCCAGCGAGATCGACGTGGTGCGGGGGCTGGACCATGGCGCCGACGACTACATCACCAAGCCGTTCGGCGTGCTGGAGTTCATCAGCCGGGTCAAGGCGGTGCTGCGCCGCTCGGCGTCGGAAGCGCCTGCCGCCGGCGGCGTGCTGCGCTTTGGCGATATCGTGATGAACGACCTGGCCCGCACCGTCACCGCCGGCGGCGAGCCGGTGGAGCTGACCTTTAAGGAATACTCGCTGCTGCACTATTTTTTGGAGCATCCCGGCGAGGTCCTGGCCCGCGAGCGCATTATGAAAGCCGTCTGGGACACCGACGATCTGCTGGAATCCCGCACCATCGACATGCACGTGCGCACCCTGCGCCAAAAGCTGGGCAATGCCGGGGACGTGATCCGCACCGTGCGCAAGGTGGGCTACAAGCTGGACGCGGAGGCCGGGGATGAAACGACTTGAAAGCATGGCCCGCCGCATCTGGGAATGCCTGACCCTGATCGGCCTGATCTGCGTGCTGCTCACGGCGCTGGGCACCGCGTTTTTGTTCCACCGTGCCTTTGGGCGGCAGCTGGACCGGGACCTGGCCCGCACCGCCGAGGCCGTCGCCGCCGCCTACGAGAACCACGGCATAACGGTGCTGGAGGACTATTTCCCCATGCGGGACTCGCTGCGGCTGACGCTGATCGAGCCGGACGGCGACGTGCTGTATGAATCCTCCGGCGCGACCGACATCGAAAACCACCTGGACCGCCCGGAGGTGCAGGCGGCGCTGGAGTCCGGCTCCGGCGCGGCCACCCGCCGCAGCGCCACGGTGGGGTACGAGACCCACTACTATGCCCTGCGCCTGTCCGACGGCAACATCCTGCGCCTGGCCGACGAGGCCGACGACCTGTGGTCGTCCTACACCCAGGCGCTGCCCTGGCTGCTGGGCGGCGTGCTGGTGGTGCTGGCGCTGGGGGCGCTGCTGGCCTGGTGGCTGACCCGCCGCCTGGTGCGGCCCATCACCCGCATGGCCGAGCATCTGGATGACATCGAAGCCTACGTGCCCTACACCGAGCTGGAACCGCTGGCCCACACCGTGCAGCAGGACCGCAAACTGCGCGAGGACAACGAGGCCATGCGGCGGGAATTCACCGCCAACGTCAGCCACGAGCTGAAAACCCCGCTGACCAGCATCTCCGGCTTTGCCGAGATGATCGAGAGCGGCATGGTCAAGCCTGCCGACGTGCCGACCTTTGCCAAACGCATCCACCGGGAAGCCAAACGGATGATCGCCCTGGTGGCGGACATCCTGCAGCTGTCCGAGCTGGACAGCATGGGCGACAAAACGCAGCAGAAAGAGATCGTGCCCGAACCGGTGGATCTGGCCGAACTTCTGCGGGACATTGCCGCCAACATGACGGTCAACGCCGGAAAGACCTACGTCACGCTGGAATGCAATGCCGCGCCCGCCGTGGTGCAGGGCAGCAGCGACCTGCTGGCCGAGCTGGCCACCAACCTGTGCGACAATGCCATCCGCTACAACCGCCCCGGCGGCAAAGTGGTGCTCAGCTGCGGCACCGCCGACGACGGCAGCCCCTGGCTGAGTGTGGAGGACAACGGCATCGGCATCCCCAAGGAAAGCCAGACCCGCGTGTTCGAGCGTTTCTACCGCGTGGACAAAAGCCGCAGCAAGGCCACCGGCGGCACCGGCCTGGGCCTTGCCATCGTCAAGCACATCGCTATGCTGCACGGCGCCCGCATCGACCTCAAAAGCCAGGTGGGCACCGGCACCACCATCCGGGTCACCTTCCCGGCGGCGCCCGCCGCCCCGGCCGGCGCCTGACTCTGCCAAATCGCAAAGCCGCCTGCATCCCTGCCTCCTGCGGGGTGCGGGCGGCTTTGCACATGGGCGGGCTTCTGCCCGGCCGCCCCGCCGCATACCCTGTGGCGAGGGGAGGCGCTGCCCATGCGACCAAAAAACCATACCGGGCCCGCCGCCGCGGCCGGGGCCGTCGTCGCCTGCCTGATCGGCGCGGGCTTTGCCAGCGGGCAGGAGGTGCTGCAGTTTTTCACCGCCTACGGGCCGGTGCGGGGGCTGTGCGGCGCGGCGCTGGCCTGCGCCCTGCTGGGCGGGGCCGCCGCGGCAATGCTGTCGGACGCAGGGCAGGGCGGCGGCTTCACCCGCTGGTGCGGCCCGCGGCTGGGCAGGCTGCTGGGCTGGGCGTCGCCGGCGGTGCTGTTCGGCGTCTACACCGTCATGCTGGCGGGGGCCGGGGCGCTGCTGCAAAGCGGGTTCGGCCTGCTGGCCGCGGCGGGCCGCGCGGGGATGTGCGCTGCCGTGCTGGTCACCGTGCTGGCCGGCCTGGGCCGCATGACCGATATTCTGGGCCGCGCCGGCCCACTGATCGCCGCCTTTGTGGCGGCTGCCGGCGTGGGGGCGCTGCTGCGCGGCCCCACCGGGCAGCCGCTGCCCGCCCTGCCCGCGCCGCCGGCCCGCAGCTGGTGGGCCGCCGCGCTGGTCTACGCCGGGTATAACCTGTACCTGCTGGCTCCTTTTTTGCAGGCGCTGGCCGGGCGGCTGCCCGGCCAAAAGCCTGCCCGCCGCGCCGCCTGGCTGGGCTGCGGCATTTTCGGCGCGGCGCTGGCGCTGCTGCATCTGGCCTTCTGCCTTGCGCCGGAGTCCCTGGCCGACCCCGCCCCCACCGTCGCGCTGGTGCGCGGGCTGTGGCCCTGGGCGGCGGCCGCTGCGGTGCCGGTGCTGCTGGCCGGCGTCTACACCACCGCCGCGCCGCTGCTGTTTGGCATCTGCGGGGCGCTGCCCGGCCGCCTGGCCCGCAGCCGCACCGCCGTGCTGGCGGTCGGCCTGGCCGGGCTTGCCGGCTCGGCCCTGCCCTTTGGCCGGCTGGTGGGTGCGCTGTACCCGGCCATCGGCTGGCTTGGCCTGATCCTTGCCGCCGGCGTCCTTCTCCGCCTCCTGCCCCCAAAAGCCTCCCCTGCAAGGGGAGGTGCCCGCAACGCAGACAGAGGGGTGCATTGCCGCTTTGCCCCGCAGGGATCCGGCAAACCCCGTCAGGGCCTTACTCCGCGTCCGTAGGGGACGATGCTCGCATCGTCCCGGAAGCCCAGCGCTGCCGTAGACCCCAAGCGGCGGCCCGGAAGGGTATCGGCAGGACAAGGCGCCGCACCCCTCAGTCGGCTGGCGCCGACAGCTCCCCTTGCAGGGGAGCCTTTTGGGTGAAAACCGTTTGCAAAGCCTCCCCTGCAAGGGGAGGTGGATGCGCCGCAAGGCGCAGACGGAGGGGT
>ERZ1643246.1527-NODE-1527-length-25000-cov-13.516256_pt1 | contig 25000 bp, 22 predicted proteins | sample MGYA00579265_ERZ1643246 | MGnify/ENA primary metagenome ERZ1643246 (study PRJEB29033, sample SAMEA4952261) | chicken gut metagenome | biome: Broiler Chicken; feature: Gastrointestinal Tract; material: Caecum | place: Ireland | collected 2018 | study: Broiler...
GTATTTTCAACATTTTTTTCGATTGTTAAAATGGAACAAGTGGCAAAGTCGGGAAATGTCGAAGACCGGCGGAATCTGCGGTATGTTTTTAAAAAAAACGGAACAAGGCGGATGCATCCCGGAATCCTTGTGTTATACTGGAGAAAACGGAAAAAAGGAGGATTCCGCCAATGGCAGGAAGAGGACGCAGAAAGCAGAATCTTACGCTGGAAGAACAACTGGCCAGAACAGAAGAAGAACTCGCAGAACTGGAACAGCAGACGGCAGAGCTGCGGATGAAAAAGGAAGAGATCGAGGAACAGATTGCCGGACAGAAAAAGGAAGCCCTGTATCAGGCCGCCCTTCAGTCCGGGAAATCTATGGAAGAGATCCTTGCGATGCTCACCGCCGAGGAAGGCATATAAACAAAACGGCACTCACAGAAAGCAGAAAAGCTGCTCAGACTGTGGATGCCGTTTTTGAAATGGCGATCAGTAAATTTTTTTTAGCTCCTGTTCCGATATCTTCCAGGTTTTCAGAAATCTGTCCAGATCCTCCCGGGAAGCGATCACAGATACCTCCTGAAATTTGCCGGTTTTCCGGTCCAAAAATCCGGCGACCTGTTCTCCGGTGCATATACTGCAGCGAAGCGCAGGTTCAAGCGCCAAACGGTCAAAAGAGTCTGCCGCGGAGGACTCCATACGGGCAGAATGCTTTTCCTTCCGGCGCATCCCTGTACGGATCAGCGCTCCGAGGCCCGTCCCGACGAGAGAAGCCGCTGCCGGAAGCAGAAAAAGCAGAATTCCCTGTACGATCCCGGAGATCACCAGGCTCAGAAGCAGTTCCGCTGCGCCGAAGCCGACCGGAAACACCCACCGCCAGCGGAAGCCGGATGCGGAAACCGCCAGGGACGCCAGCAGAGCCGCCGCCGGCCAGAGAAGAAAAAAGGTAAGGATCCCGTACCCCATAACGTCCGTCGGGTCCAGTCCGCGTTCATACCACAGAAGCAAAACGAGCCAGAGCGCCGCGCAGCATCCGACTGCGATCGCAGTAACCGGGATCCGTTTGTGTTTATTCATAAAAATCCCCCTCTCAGCAGCCGGTTCCGTCTCCTGAACCGGCTGTCTCCATTCCAAAACAGACACCTGCAGTTCTTACGCTTATTATAACATATTTCTCCGGTCCGCATCAATGAAAAGGGGAATAAGCGATTTCCGATCAGCCGGACGGTTACATTGCCAGTACAAGAAACTGATACGGTTCCAGATGCAGAGTCTCTTTGCTGAGCGAGAGAGTTTTACAGTTATTCAACAGAACGCTGCGGGGCTCACGGTCAAGGATCAGATCCTGAGACGCATTCTGGTAATTACCGATTACCAGCAGCGTATTCTGCGCATCCTTCCGGTAATATGCCATCAGATTTTTCTGCTCTCTGCGGAAGGGGATCAGGCTGCCGTATACGAAGGTGTCCTTATAATCCGGGTGCTTGCGCAGAGCGATCATTTTCTTATAGAAATTCAGCACGGAATCTTCGTCCGGTTCCTGCGCCGCCACATTGATCTCGCGGTAATTGGGATTTACTTTCAGCCATGGAGTGCCGGCGGTAAAACCTGCCTGGGGTCCGTCATCCCACTGTACCGGAGTTCTGGCATTGTCGCGGCTGTAAGCGGAAACCGCTCTCAGCGCTTCTTCCGGCGAAAGTCCCGCATCCAGCGCTACCTGGTATTGATCCAGTGTGGAGATATCATCCACTTCGTCCATGGAGGAAACCACGGTATTCTCCATGCCGATTTCCTGCCCCTGATAAATGAACGGAAGACCTTTCAGGAAAAAGTTCAGCCCTCCGAGCATCTTTTTCGCCTGCACACTGTGCTCTCCCTCCGGGAGATAACGGGAGACACCCCGGGGTTCGTCGTGATTTTCGATGATATTGGACAGAAAGCCGATGCCTTCCGCCCGTTCTTGTGCTTCAAAACAGCAGTTTTTGTAATCCTCCGCGGTGATCTTCTGCATATCGTACCAGCCGTTGGGACTCTCTCCGAAGATGGTCTCGTTGAAGTCGAACATACTGGAAAAATGTCCGTCGGGTCCGATAAAGTCCCGCATTTCGTCTTCCTTCATGTTGAAGACTTCTCCGACGGTAAACGCGTCGTATTTTGCGAAAGTTTCCCGTTTCATCTCCTCAAGAAATTCGCCGATGCCCTCGGCGTGTTTCAGCATCTCCGCGATGGAGCAGAGTCCGTCGCTGCGGTCCGGTTCATAGTCGCGGAAGGGCAGGGGCTTTTTGATATTGATGATCGCGTCGATGCGGAAGCCTCCCAATCCTTTATCCAGCCACCAGTTGATATTTTTATAGATCTCCTGGCGAACCTGGGGATTCTCCCAGTTCAGATCCGGCTGTTTTTTGTGGAATATGTGAAGGTACTGTTTGTCTGTCCCGGGAAGCGGATCCCATACAGAGCCGCCAAAGCAGGAACGCCAGTTACAGGGGCGCCCGTCTTTCTGGTCCGCCAGGTAGAAAAACTTTCCGTAAGGACCGTCAGGATCTTTTTTTGCAGCCTCAAACCATGGATGCTCATCGGAGCAGTGATTGACGACAAGATCCATTAACAAATACATTCCGCGCTTTTTCGCTTCGGCGATCAATTCGTCCATGTCCTCCATCGTTCCGAACCGCGGATCGATCGCATAATAGTTTGAAATATCATAGCCCTGATCAGCCAGCGGTGATTGGTAGATCGGGGAGAGCCAGAGTACGTCCACGCCCAGTTCTTTCAGATAATCCAGTTTCCGGATGATTCCCCGGAGATCGCCGATTCCGTCCCCGTTGGAGTCATAAAAACTTTTCGGGTAGATCTGGTAGAAAACTTTGTCATGCCACCATTTACGTTCCATAAGTGTTCCTCCGTGTTGTATAAAAATTTGATGATCACAGTATACTGCTTTCCATAGAGAGATACCAGAACAAAACTGCGGGAAAAAGATACAATACTGCGATAGAAAGCTCCCGGAGACTATCATCGTTTCGCGATGAGTCGTATGCTCATAAATTTTCATGCAGTCGTGAAATTTATAACCTTTTCCGCTTGTCTCATGGTATAATAGGAAAATCAGATAACGGTTTGAGCGGGAGAGAGGCTTTCCGGAAATGGAGAAACGGAAAATATCCACGGAGCAGATGGAAAAGCATGTAGCAGATCCCGCGGCGGAAAGGAGTTTCAATGAAGGAGATTCAGGTAAAAGGAGACGGAGCAAGACAGACGATTTATTACGGCGGTACCATTCGGACCATGGATGAGAGAGAACAGGCGGAGGCGGTTCTGGTCTCTGGGGGAAGGATCGCAGCCGTGGGTACCCTCGGGGAAATGGAACGGGAAGCGGATCTTCGCTGTCAGGCCGGGGAATCGGAACCGGAAAAATTTTTTCTGGAAGGACGGACAATGCTGCCGGCGTTCATTGACGCCCACAGCCATTTCAGCGGCTGTGCCAGCGACATGATGCAGGCGGATCTCGGACGGGCGGAAAGCTTTCAGGAGATCCGTGAGATCCTTCAGGCATACAGGCAGGATCACAACATTCCGGACGGGCAGTGGATCCGGGGGAAAGGCTATGACCATAACCGGCTCAAGGAACGGACGCACCCTGACCGCGCCGTTTTGGATGAAGCGCTTCCCTCCAACCCTGTCATGATCACCCATCAGTCCGGACATGTGGGTGTTTTCAACACCCTTGCGCTGGAATGGCTTGGAGTGACGGGGGATACCCCTTCGCCGGAGGGCGGAAAGATCGGGAAAAAGGACGGAACGCCGACGGGTTATATGGAGGAAAATGCTTTTGTGGATTATATGAAAAAGGTTCCGATGGCTTCTATGGAGGAGTTCCTGCATGCATTCCGGGAGGCGCAGCAGTGTTATGCCGCTCATGGGATCACGACGGTGCAGGAGGGGATGATGGTACAGGAACTTCTGCCGTTTTACCGGGCGCTGGCGGAGCAGGATCTGCTGTATCTGGATGTTGTCCTGTATGCAGATCTGCGTCAGAAAGAGCAGCTGACCAGAGAACTGGATGCCTGCCGGTCGGGATACCGGGATCATATCCGTCTGGGAGGCTATAAGATCTTTCTGGACGGGTCACCTCAGAGCAGGACCGCATGGCTGAGAGCTCCCTATGAGGGAGCGGACGACGGATACTGCGGGTATGGCACGATGCGTGATGAGGAAGTGAAAGATGCGTTCCGCCAGGCGTTTCAGGATCAGATGCAGCTTCTGGCCCACTGCAACGGTGACGCTGCCTGTGAACAGTATATCCGCTGTTACGAAGAAGTAAAACGGGAGTTTCCGGGCCGGGAGATCCACCCGGTGATCGTACATGCGCAGCTGCTCAGTCCGGATCAGCTGGAACGGGTGAAAAAATTGCGAATGATCCCATCGTTTTTTGTAGCCCATGTATACCACTGGGGAGAAGTGCACCGGAAAAATTTTGGGGAACGCCGCGCAGAGCGGATCAGCCCCTGCAGGAGTGCGCTGAAACAGGGGATCCGCTTTACTTTCCATCAGGATTCGCCGGTGATCGCTCCGGACATGCTGGAAACCGTCTGGTGCGCTGTAAACAGGGAGACGGAACAGGGGCGCGTGCTCGGAGCACAGGAGCGGATCCCCGTGGAGGAAGCGCTGAAGGCCGTGACGATTCATGCGGCATGGCAGTACGGGGAGGACCGGGAAAAAGGAAGTATCACACCTGGAAAATCCGCCGACTTTGTGATCCTTGACGGGGATCCCTGCCGGGTGGATCCGGAACAGATCCGGAAGATCCGGGTGGTGCGCACCATCAAAGCGGGCAGGAGCATTTATGAAGACGGCAGTTTCTGAGAAAAAACGAAGAGATAAAAAGAAATAACAGTTCCGTTGGCTGAATTGTTACAAAAAGAAACTGAAAAAAAGGAGAGGATAGGATTATGTATTCCTATGATTTTATCCAATGGCTGCTGTTTTTTTATCTGTACAGCTTTGTCGGATGGGTGTGGGAATCCTGTTATGTGTCGGTGAAGAAAGGACACTGGGTCAATCGGGGGTTTCTGTATGGTCCGTTCCTCCCGATCTATGGGTTTGGAGCGGTCACCATTCTGATCAGCACGATGGGAGTCCAGGACAGTCCGCCGATGGTTTTTGTACTGGGAATGGCGGGCGCGACGGTTCTCGAATATGTTACCGGAGCCTGCATGGAACGGCTGTTCCATGTGCGTTACTGGGATTACAGCAATCAGAAGCTGAATCTGAACGGGCATATCTGCCTGACCTCGTCGCTGGCATGGGGCGCCTTCTCTGTCCTTCTGATCTACGGGATCCATCCGCCGATCGAGACGGTTGTTTTGAGAATCCACACGACGGCGGCGGAGGTCGTCACGGTGATCCTCAGCGTTGTGCTTGCCTGTGACTGTACCCAGTCTGTTCACGAGGCGGTCGATCTGAAAGAGACGCTGATCAGGCTCAGCGAGAGCAGCGAACATATCCGGCGGCTGCAGAAACGGCTGGAGGTAGCGTCAGCTTTTGCAGAGCAGGATTACGAGGAATATCAGCAGAAATTCCGCGAGAAACTGGCGGGAAGAAAGGAGTTCCTGCGGAATCTGGAGGAGTATCGCCAGGGACAGCAGCAGAAACTGAGAGAACTGGGGCAGAAACTTTCCCAGACAGTGGAATCCGGAAAACAGAAAGCGGAAGACCTTTCTGCCCTTCAGGAGACACTGCTGAGAGAACTTCAGGAGATTGGATCCCGCACGAATCAGAAATACCGCCATGCGGCCCGTCAGCTTCGGAGAAACCCGGGCATGATGTCGGAAAAGTACGGAGACGCGCTGAAGGAGATCCGGCGCATCATGTGGCGTAAAAAGTAACGAAAAAAGATTGACAGACAGGGGTATGCCGTATATACTTATTTTGAGTAATTACTAATGGTAAGTATATGCGGCTGTGCCGACATAACTGCAGACAGTAAAAGGAGACAGATTCATGGAGCATACGGAGGAAGAGCTGAAACGTTTTATTGACGCCTGCGGAGTGGCGAGAAGGATTGTTGAGACGATGCCGGAACTTCCGAAAGGGATCAAACCCCGCCATATTCACGTGATCGACGCCATAGTCCTGACCAGACAGAAAAAAGAAAAGGTTCTGGTTTCAGATGTAAGCAGACATTTGAATGTGACGATGCCGAGTGTGACCCGGCTGGTCAGCGAACTGGAGGAAAAAGGCGTCCTTGAGAAATCTCCGGATCCGGAGGATGGGAGAAATGTACTGCTGAAACTGACTTCCCTGGGAGAGAAATATTATCAACATTATGTGCGGGAGTATTATCAGGAACTGGGAAAACGTTTGGAAGGAATCTCTTGCGAAGAACTGCTGACCACGGTCCGGACAATCCAGAGCGCTTATCAGTCCATCAGAAAAGAGAAGGTCTTTCCGTGAGATCTGTCCCGCCAGAATCTGATAGTGTCTGTTTTTTACTCAAATATTTATCATAAGTAATTATTAAAAGCAATAAAAAGGAGATTATAAAAATGAATCAAACAGAAGAATTCAGTACCGGGAAACTTTTTCCTATGATCGTGCGCTATTCCGTACCGGCGGCGATCTCACTGCTGATCACGGCGATTTACAATATTGTCGACCGCATTTTTGTGGGAAATTTCTGCGGAACCAGCGCGTTGGCGGGACTTTCGGTCTGTTTTCCGCTTTCTTTTCTCATGATGGCGGTGGCGCTGACATGTTCCGCGGGAGGAGCGTCGTTGTTCAGCCTGTTTCATGGGAGCGGACAGACGGAGGACATGAGCCGCAGTTTTGGAAATTCTTATCTGATGGTCGTGGTTTTTGAACTGATCCTTTCCGCGCTGCTGCTGTTGTTCGCCGATCCGATTCTTCATCTGTTTGGAGTGACGGAGACCTGTTATTCTTATGCACTGGAGTATTACAGGATCGTCGCATTGGGCTGTATTTTTCAGGGGATCTCCCAGGTATGCTGCGACTTTGTCCGGGTGTCGGGAAAGCCTGTGCTCGGTATGTGTGTCACGGGAATTGGAGCCGTGACTAATATTATTCTGGATTTTCTGTTTGTCGTTGTTTTTGATATGGGAGTTCAGGGCGCGGCTGTGGCGACCGTGATCGGACAGTTCTGTTCCGCGGCTTTTGGTTCTGTACAGGTTTTTTCGGGGAAAACGCTGGTGAAAGTGTCCGCCGATATTTTCCGGATCCGTACCGGTCTGGCGGGAAGGATCATCTCCTGCGGTTTCTCTTTCTTTATCGCTCAGGTTGCGATGGGGCTGATCAGCCTTGTCTATAACGGGCAGCTTGGTAAATACGGAGGAGACACGGCGATCAGTGTCTATGCGGTTGTCTCCAGCGTCATGACTTTTGTGATCATGCCTGCCAGCGGTATCAGCCAAGGGATTCAGCCGATCCTCGGAAATAATTATGGCGCAGGAAAATACCACAGAGTCATGGAGACACTCGGAAAAGCGTCCGCCCTTTCCGTGGGGATTACCTGCGTCATCTGGATCGCTGTTCTGGTGTTTGCGAGGGAACTGATCCTTGTCTTTGGCGGAAGCGAGGAGATGATGGCGATCGGTGTGTCCGGTCTCCGGATCAACTTTATCATCACGCCGATCCTCGGATTCGTCATGCTTGCCACAACATTTTTCCAATCCATTGGAAAACCTATGCCGTCGATCGTCATCACTGCATTTCGTCAGATCATTTTTCTGATCCCGTTTATCTATATTCTTCCGCTATTCCTGGGAATGAACGGAATCTTCTGGGCGCAGCCGATCAGTGACGCGTTCGCGCTGGTTCTGTCTCTTGGGCTGACTATGCGGGAACGAAAGATCCTGTATCGTCTGGAATCGAAGAAAGACTGAATTTTGTGCCGCATTCTTTTTCCGCTGCATATCCTATAAGAGTAATGATGCAGAAAGATTTCGGGGAGGATCTTAAATGAAAAAGAAAGCGGTATATCTGATGATTCCGGCGGTGTTCTGTCTGATGCTTGCCGGCTGTGGCGGCAGGACAGAGGAAGACGCCGTGTCCGCGTCGGAGGTACAGGAGGAATCCGTGCAGACAGCGAGTGAACAGAAAGAGCAGGCCGAAGAGCAGGAACTGATTCCTGTGACGCTGAACGAGGTGGCGCACTCTATTTTTTATGCGCCGCAGTACGTAGCCATCGAGGAAGGGTATTTCGAGGAGGAAGGTATTGACCTGACGCTGGTCAATGGCTTTGGAGCCGATAAGGTCATGACCGCGGTGATCTCCGGGGAGGCGGATATCGGATTTATGGGAGCGGAAGCTTCTGTCTATGCCTATTTGGAAGGAGCTGCTAATCCGGTCGTGAACTTTGCGCAGCTGACCCAGCGGGCGGGAAATTTTGTCGTGGCAAGGGAGCCGGACGCGGATTTTCAGTGGGAGGATCTCAAGGGCAAGTACGTACTTGGAGGAAGAAAAGGCGGGATGCCGGAGATGGTCTTCGAATATGTGCTGAAGCAGAAAGGCATCGATCCGGCGACAGATCTGGAGATCAATCAGAGCATTGATTTCGGTTCCACAGCCGCCGCGTTTTCCGGAGGACAGGGAGACTATACGATAGAATTTGAGCCTTCCGCAACGGCGCTGGAAGAGGAAGGCGCGGGATATGTGGTGGCTTCTGTTGGAACTGAGTCGGGATATGTTCCTTACACCTCTTACAGCGCGAAAGAAAGCTATATCGAAGAAAATCCGGAGATCATCCAGAAGTTCACCAACGCGCTTCAGAAGGGGATGGATTATGTACAGACGCATACGCCGGAAGAGATCGCCCAGGTAATTGCGCCTCAGTTCGAGGAGACGGAACTGCAGACCATCACGACGATCATGAACCGCTATTATGAGCAGGATACCTGGAAGAGTAACCTGATCTTTGAGGAGGACAGCTTTGATCTGCTGCAGAACATTCTTGACAGTGCGGGAGAACTGAAAGAGCGGGCGCCCTACGAGGATCTTGTGATGACGGAGTTCGCCGAGAAAGCGGTAAAATAGGGAGTCCGGCACATCGCGAAGGGAATGAAAACGCAGTACCGGAAAGACTGCGCAGAAAAAATGAAAAACGTTCGGAGATGGAGCAGACCATTTCCGAACGTTCTTTTATGTATTATTATTTCTCCTGGATCTCAAGGATGCCCATCGGACAGGCTTTTGCGCAGATTCCGCAGGCAATACATTTGGAAGCGACAGGAGATTCCGGCGCTTTTACCATAACGCCCATCGGGCAGGCCTCCACGCATTTTCCGCAGCCGACACAGAGTTTTTTGTTAATGATATAGGTTCCCTTTGCGTTCTGGGAGATCGCGCCTTCCGGACAGACGCGGGCACATTTTCCGCACTGGATACATACGTTTGTCTTTACTGCTCCGTTTTTCTCTACGATACGGATGCAGGACTTGTCCGGGTCGAAGACCTTGTAAAAGGCTGTGGAGCAGGCTACCTCGCACTGAAGGCATGCCTTGCAGGCTGTTTTGTCGGTTACTACCAGTTTCTTCATAATCGTTCCTCCGCTTAAGTATAATTTTCGTAAAAGTTCAGATAACTGCACTGTTACATAAATATGACTCTCTGATTCAGTATAATGTTGCCCCGGCCATTTCGCAAGAGTTTTGTGAAAAAAACAGCCTGTCGCCAGGCAATTTTTAATGGCCGGATACCGCGGCAGCAAATGACGGCCATTCTTCCGACGGAACCGCTGCTGCCGGGCGGTCCGCAGGAGACGTCTGATAATTTCTAAAAATGTTATAAATTATATGAAATTGTTGTGACTTTGCTTGACCGAAAAGTCGGAAAGCGATATAGTTGTAACAGTTTGAGATGCTTGCTCTGCCTTTGAGATTGCGGTGTTATCGATGGTTTCAGGCGGTTTCCCGGAGGGGTCCGGGAATTGCGGAATGGATTTTCGGACATGTTTCGTGCAGGAGTACATCGGAAAGTAAAGGATAAACTGGAGGAAAAGCCAATGGGAAAAGTGGTTGGTATCGATCTTGGAACAACGAACAGCTGTGTAGCGGTTATGGAGGGCGGCGAGCCGGTCGTCATTACGAATGCGGAAGGAACGAGGACGACGCCGTCGGTTGTCGCGTTCTCAAAAAACGGGGAGCGCCTGGTGGGCGCTGTTGCAAAACGCCAGGCGGCCACAAACGTGGACCGCACAATTTCTTCGATCAAGCGTGAGATGGGTACGAACTATCGCGTCCGGATCGACAGAAAGGAGTATTCGCCGCAGGAAATTTCTGCGTTTATTCTGATGAAACTGAAGAAAGACGCGGAGAGCTATCTGGGCGAGAGTGTCAGCCAGGCGGTGATCACGGTGCCGGCATATTTTAATGACGCGCAGCGCCAGGCGACGAAGGACGCCGGAAGGATTGCGGGACTTGAGGTCATGAGGATCATCAACGAGCCGACGTCTGCGGCGCTGGCGTACGGACTGGACCATGGACAGGCACAGAAGATCATGGTTTACGACCTGGGCGGCGGTACGTTCGACGTGTCTCTGATCGAGATCGGAGATAATCTGATCGAAGTACTAGCCACCGCCGGGGACAATCACCTGGGCGGCGATGATTTTGACGAGCGTCTGACGGATTATATCGTGGATACGTTTAAAAAAGAGGAGAAGGTCAATCTGGCCAAGGATCCGGTGGCGTTGCAGAGAGTCCGCGAGGCGGCGGAGGAGGCAAAGAAGAATCTTTCCTCCCAGATGATCACGTCGATCAATCTCCCGTTTATCACAACAGTCCGGAATGAGCCAAAGCATCTGGAGATGGAAATCACAAGGGCACTGTTCAACGAACTGACGAAGGATCTGGTGGACCGCACCGAGGAACCGGTCCGAAGAGCGCTGAGCGATGCCGGCGTCTCCGCATCGGAGCTCGGCATGGTTCTTCTGGTCGGCGGTTCCACAAGGATCCCGGCAGTACAGGAAAAAGTGCGTCAGCTTACCGGCAAAGAACCGTCCAAGAATATGAATCCGGATGAGTGTGTTGCCATCGGCGCTGCGATCCAGGGAGGTAAGCTTGGCGGCGAGATCACGACAGGAACGGCTGCGGAGCTGATCTTGATGGACGTCACTCCGCTGTCCCTTTCCATCGAGACGGTCGGAGGCGTTGCGACCAAGATTATCGACAGAAACACGACGATCCCCACCCGCCACAGCCAGATCTTCTCTACGGCGGGGAATTTCCAGACATCCGTGGAGATCAAGGTGCTGCAGGGAGAGCGGCAGTTTGCCAGAGATAATACGCTGCTTGGCAATTTCCGGCTGAACGGGATCAAGCGTGCGCCCGCGGGTGTTCCGCAGATCGAGGTCACATTCGATATCGACGCCAATGGTATCGTCAATGTCTCAGCCCGGGATTTAGATACCGGAAAGGAGCAGAGCATTACGATCACTGCAAGCTCTAACCTGTCCGAGGCGGAGATTCAGCGTGCGATCCATGAAGCGCAGATGAACGAGGCGGAGGATTCCACCAGGATGGAGCGTATGGACACACTCGGCGAGGCTCAGAATCAGCTGAACCGGTGCGCGCGGTATCTGTCAGAACACAAAAAACAGATTACCAGGGAAGAAAAGAAAGAACTGAAAGCCCAGATGTCTGCGCTGCAGCGTATGATCCGCGGAAAGAAGCCGGAAAAGCTGAGCGAAGGGGAAACCGTGGATATCAAGGCCCAGACGGAACGGCTGAAAAACATGGTGCCGGGAGAAGAATAGAAACGGCTCGTCGGCCGTGTTGCTATTGATCTTCGCGTTGAGAGCAGCGGTCTGGTGGAATTGTCACAAAAAATAACAAAATGTTCACAGATTAATATTGCAAAATAACGGGAAATGATGCATAATGAAAGAGTCTGGTGAAACATAAAATTTCACCGGACTGCTGAGCGGCGGATGCTTTGATATGCGGACGTGAACCGGCCATTTTACGGCGTTGCCCAAAAAATAAAATAAAAAATAAAATTTTTGGATTTTTAACACTACACACCGGCGTCGGACACGGCGCCAAATCATTCGTCGGTGGCCCTTGAGTGAAAGGATATCAGGCAGAAAACGATCAGCAAAAGGTGCAGAAATGCACCGAGGCCTCAAAGTCGTATGCAGTCGGTGGGTAATGCAGGTGAATCTGTAGTCATGACCAGATTCCGGCTTCGGAAGCGGCCCGTCCGGAGCTTCCGTCAGGTATGCAAAATGGAGGACTGCGGTTCTTTCTTATTTTGCTCTGCTTCTGGTGGCGCTTAAGAAAGATCCCAAAAAGGGGAACCGTCTTCGGGCGGTTCCTTTTTTAATCGGGAGAATCCTCCGGACAGGCGGGCATTCTGCCAGTGACCGTTCATCTTGCGGGACGGCCGCCTATGTCAGCCGGCGGTCCCGCGGCTCAGAGTGCTGTTGTGGTACGCGGCGGAAAATGTCACGTCCTCACCGAACCATTCCGGCGGAGTGAATGCGTTTGCGTCGTCCTCGGTGGAAAATTCCACTTCCACGAGAAGCAGTCCTTCGTAGTCGTCGTGGAAAACGTCCAGCTCCGCAGTCAGGGAATCGGTCAGCGGGATCAGATACCGGGTCTTGGCGATCAGGATGCCGTCGGTCTTGGGTCTGAGATGTTCGTAGGCTTCGCGTGTCAGTGGGAGATTGTATTCTTCCCGGACCATCAGCCCTTTGGATTTATAAGTCAGCCAGTATTCTTCATCCTGCCGCCGGATCCGTACGACCGGTGAGGTGCAGAGATACCCCTGCTCAATGCAGTGGGAAGGATACGATTCCAGCGCTTCGGGCAGCTCCCGGACCAGATATTTTCTTTCGATTTCCATAATATGATGCTTCCTTTCTGCCGGCAGACGGCATGTTTTCCGTAATTTTATCACAAACAGTTTCTGCCGTCCATCATTTCCCGTTGTTTTCAAAGGTATTCTGTTGTGGTACGGACGGATGAACCGTTCTCGGGTCCCGGCAGATTTCGGCCGGATCTGTACATTTTCAAATTTCCGTTTCTGTGGTACAATAAGTCCGTCGGAGCGCGGCCGTCCGGTAGCGGTTACGGGTATCCGGTAATGAAAAGACAAACGGTAAGAAACGACGGATATTTTAACAGGAGGTAAGACAAATGGCAAAGATTTATGTATTTCTCGCTGACGGATGTGAGGAAATCGAAGCGCTGACACCGGTGGATATTTTCCGCAGAGCGGGAGAGGATGTTGAGACGGTTTCGATCATGGGAAGGAGAGAAGTTACCGGTTCCCATAAGATCACGATCCAGGCAGACAAAAAGATCGAGGACGGAACCTTTGACGACGGCGATCTTTTATTTCTTCCGGGCGGAATGCCGGGAACCCTGAATCTGGGTGCAAACGAACAGTTGAAAGAGCTGATCCTCTCTTACAACCGCCAGGGAAAACGTCTGGCGGCGATCTGTGCGGCGCCGAGCGTACTTGGCGGTCTTGGTGTGCTGGAGGGCAAACAGGCGGTATGTTTCCCGGGATTCGAGGAACAGCTGAAAGGCGCCGAGGTGCTTCGGGTGCCGGCGGTCACCAGCGACAATGTGACGACAGGACGCGGCATGGGCGCCGCGGTTGATTTTGCGCTGGAGGTTCTGAAACAGCTGCAGGGCGCGGACGCTGCCGCACAGATGGCGGAGAAAATCGTTTATCCATATGCTTAAAGACGGGAACAGGGCGGAACTGTAGCCACATTTCCGCTGAAAGAAAAAAAACTACTGGCGTTTTCCGCAGGAATGTGCTATACTCCAATAATGATTGTAGAGTGGAGAAGTATGCTGGAACCATACACCGGCTGCTTTTCAGATAAACAAGGAGGAAAATAGTTATCATGAGTGTACAGGTTGAAAATCTGGAAAAGAACATGGCCAAACTTACCATCGAGGTAGCAGCCGAAGAACTGGAGAAAGCGTTAAATGCAGCATACCAGAAACAGAAAAAGAATATCAGCATCCCGGGATTCCGCAAGGGCAAAGTTCCGAGAGCAATGGTAGAGAAAATGTACGGCCCGGCAGTATTCTATGAGGATGCAGTCAACAGCCTGGTTCCCCGTGAGTATTCCAAGGCAGCGGAGGAGAGCGGACTGGATATCGTGTCTCAGCCGGAGATCAACGTTGAGCAGATCGAAAAAGGAAAGCCGTTTATCTTCACTGCAGAGGTTGCGGTAAAACCGGAAGTGACACTGGGCGAGTATAAAGGTCTGGAAGTTCCGAAGACAGACGTGGAAGTGACCGATGAGGAAATCGAGGCGGAACTGAAGAAAGAACAGGAAAAGAATGCGAGAACCATCCATGTGGAAGATCGCCCGGCACAGGACGGCGACAAAGTAACGATTGATTTCGAAGGCTTTGTGGACGGCGTTGCATTCGAAGGCGGTTCCGGCAAGGATTATCCGCTGACACTTGGTTCCCACACTTTCATTCCGGGATTTGAGGAGCAGCTGGCAGGCGTTGCTCTGGAGCAGCCGGTAGATGTAAAGGTAACCTTCCCGGAGGATTACCAGGCGGAAGATCTGAAAGGAAAAGAAGCAGTATTCAAATGTGTGATCCACAAGATCGAGACAAAAGAACTTCCGGAGCTGGACGATGATTTCGCAAAGGATGTTTCCGAGTTTGACACCCTGGAAGAATATAAGAAGGAAATCAAGGATAACATCGCAAAGAGAAAAGAAGATGCTGCAAAGACTGAAAAAGAGAACGCAGTGGTAGACAAAGCCATTGAAAATGCGACAATGGATATTCCGGAGGCTATGGTAAAGACACAGATCAATCAGATGATCGACGATTTCGCAAGAAGAATTCAGTCCCAGGGTCTTACTATGGAGCAGTATATGCAGTTTACCGGATCCACTCTGGAGACCATGCAGGAGCAGATGAGACCGCAGGCAATGAAGAGAATCCAGAGCAGACTGGTTCTTGAAAAAGTTGCTGAGGTTGAGAATATTCAGATTTCCGACGAAAGACTGGAAGAGGAGCTGACCAAGCTTGCCGAGATGTACCATATGGAACTTGACAAGTTCAAGGAAATGGTTGACGATTATCAGAAAGATCAGATGAAGAAAGATCTGGCAGTTCAGGAAGCGGTTACTCTGATGGCTGACAGCGCAAAAGAAGTAGAAGTGGAAGCAGAAGCGGAAGCGGAAGCGTAAGCGTAACAGTTCAGAAGCCTGAGCTGATGTGTGAAAGCGGCGGATAGAGGATCTGGAACTTCCACAGGACAATACAAAGAAAACAGATAGGAGGCCCTGAAATGAGTTTAGTACCTTATGTCATTGAACAGACCAGCAGAGGGGAGAGAAGTTACGACATCTATTCCAGATTGCTGAAAGACCGCATCATTTTCCTCGGGGAAGAGGTTACGGACGTTTCCGCCAATCTGATCGTAGCGCAGCTTCTGTTTCTGGAATCGGAAGATCCGGGGAAAGATATTCACCTGTATATCAACAGCCCGGGCGGTTCTGTGACTGCAGGAATGGCGATCTACGATACGATGAAATACATCAAATGTGACGTTTCCACAATCTGTATGGGAATGGCGGCAAGTATGGGCGCCTTCTTGCTGGCAGGGGGCACGAAAGGCAAACGCCTTGCGCTTCCGAATGCCGAAATCATGATCCATCAGCCCTCCGGCGGCGCGCAGGGACAGGCGACAGAGATCAAGATCGTTGCCGATCACATTTTGAAAACAAAGAAAAAACTGAATGAGATCCTGGCTGCAAACACCGGACAGCCGTTGGAACGTGTCGAGATTGATACGGAACGCGACAATTATATGTCCGCACAGGAAGCAATGGAGTACGGCCTGATAGATCACGTCATTGAGAAACGATAAATGATAAATCGATAGAACGATAGAAAAGGTGTCCCGAAAGTGAATTTTGAAAATACTTTTGCGACACCTTTTTGTGAAAATCGCGGCAGTTCAGATGGCTGGACTGTTACTGAAAATCCCATGGAAAGGAAGAAAGAAAATGGCAATGAAAGGGAATGATATCAGAATTCGTTGTTCCTTTTGCGGCAAGACAGAAGATCAGGTACACAAACTGATCGCAGGGCCGGATGGCGCGTATATCTGTGATGAGTGCGTGGAGATCTGTTCAGAGATCATACAGGAAGAGATGGAAGAGGACTATACGCAGGCGGATTCCGATGAGATCAATCTGATGAAGCCAAGAGAGATCAAGGAATTTCTGGACGAGTATGTCATCGGACAGGATGAAGCAAAAAAAGTACTTTCCGTTGCGGTTTACAATCATTATAAACGTGTGCTCTCCGGCGACACCTCTGACGTGGAACTGCAGAAGAGCAATATTCTGATGCTGGGACCGACCGGCTGCGGTAAGACAATGCTGGCGCAGACCCTGGCGAGACTTCTGAACGTACCGTTTGCCATCGCGGACGCGACGGCGCTGACGGAGGCCGGCTATGTGGGCGAAGATGTGGAAAATATTCTGCTGAAACTGATCCAGGCGGCAGATTACGATATGGAACGTGCGCAGCACGGGATCATCTATATAGATGAGATCGACAAGATCACAAGAAAATCGGAAAATGCTTCGATCACCCGCGACGTATCCGGCGAGGGCGTTCAGCAGGCGCTCCTGAAGATCCTGGAGGGAACGGTTGCATCGGTTCCGCCGCAGGGCGGAAGAAAACATCCGCACCAGGAATTCCTGCAGATCGACACGACCAATATCCTGTTTATCTGCGGCGGAGCTTTTGAAGGACTGGAAAAGATCATCGAGACACGGCAGGATGCAAAATCCATCGGTTTCAACGCACAGATCCGTGAAAAGGCGGAGCAGAATGTAGGTAAACTGCTCAAAGACGTTATGCCGCAGGATTTTGTCAAATTCGGCATGATTCCGGAGTTCATCGGCCGTGTGCCGGTGGTCGTGACGCTGAATGCGCTGGATGAGGAGACGCTGATCCAGATCCTGAAGGAGCCGAAGAACTCTCTCGTAAAGCAGTATCAGAAGCTGTTTGAACTGGATGGCGTAAAGCTGGAGTTCGACGACGACGCGCTGAAGGCTATCGCCGAGAAAGCACTGGAAAGAAAGACAGGCGCCCGCGGTCTGCGTGCGATTATGGAGTCGACGATGATGGATGTCATGTTTGACGCTCCGTCGGACAATACGATTCAGGAATGCCGGATCACCAGAGATGCCGTGGAAAAGAAAGCGCAGCCTCTTCTGGTTCACGGAGAACCGGCACCGCTTCCCAGACGCGCGTCGAAACGCCGCGCAGGAGGAAGACCCGAGACAGCCTGAAAAAAATCAGAAAAAGTACCATACATCAGGAGGAAAGACATGAGTGAACTGATCAGAATTCTGCCGGCGATTGCCCTTCGCGGAACGACGATTCTGCCTGATATGATCGTACACTTTGACGTCAGCAGAAGCCGCTCCGTGAAAGCGGTGGAGGCGGCTATGCTGCAAGAACAGAAAGTATTTCTGGTGACTCAGAAAGACCCGGATACGGAAGTTCCGGGTCTGATTGACGTATATAAGATTGGAACGATCGCCACGGTCAAACAGGTGGTGAAGCTGCCGAAAGGAGTGGTCCGGATCCTCGTGGAGGGGGAAGAACGGGCGGAACTGCTCGGCTTTGAACCCAACGATCAGTGGCTTGAGGCGGAGATCGAAGGGTTCGATCATCTGGAAGAAAAACCGCTGACAGAAAATGAAGAGGAGGCCATGATCCGGAATCTGCGGGAGCTTTTTTCCGCATACTGCAGGTCTGGCCAGAAGATCAGCCAGGAACTGGCCATGCAGATCATGGAGAATGACGAACTGGAGCGTCTGGTAGATCAGATTGCGATCAATTTGCCGCTGGAGTACGAACAGCGTCAGAAGCTGCTGGAGGCCGTGCTTCTCCGGGAGCGCTACGACGTTCTGTGTACGATCCTGGCCAACGAAGTGGAGATCATGGAGATCCGCATCGAGCTTCAGAACAAGATCAAGGAGCGGATCGATAAAAATCAGAAAGAATATATATTAAGGGAACAGCTGAGGATCATCCGGGAAGAACTGGGCGAAGACAATGTACAGTCGGAGATCGAAGGCTATAAGAAAGCCGCTGCGGCGCTGAAGGCGTCGAAGGATGTAAAGGAAAAGATCAACGAAGAAATCCGCCGTTTTGAGAATGTTGGAAATAATCCCTCCGAGGGTGCAGTGATCCGCGGTTATATCGAGACACTTCTGGGCCTTCCATGGGACAAGACGTCCAGAGACAATCAGAATCTCGGCAAGGCGCGGGAGATCCTGGAGGCGGATCACTATGGCCTGACAAAAGTGAAGGAGCGGATCCTGGAGTACCTGGCGGTGCGCACACTGACGAAAAAAGGAGACAGTCCGATTCTCTGTCTCGTCGGACCGCCGGGAACCGGAAAGACGTCGATCGCCCGTTCTGTGGCGAAAGCATTGAGCAAAAAATATGTGCGTATTTCTCTCGGAGGCGTCCGGGACGAGGCGGAGATCCGCGGTCATCGGAGAACCTATGTGGGCGCCATGCCCGGCAGGATCGTTCAGAGCCTGCACCAGGCCGGAGTGAAAAATCCGCTGATCCTTCTGGATGAAATCGACAAGGTAAGTTCAGACTATAAAGGAGATACGGCTTCGGCGCTTTTGGAGGTGCTGGACTCCGAACAGAACAAAAAATTTTCCGATCATTATGTGGAGATCCCGGTGGATTTGTCCGAGGTATTGTTCATCGCGACCGCCAACGACGTACAGACGATCCCGCGGCCTCTGCTGGACCGTATGGAGCTGATTGAGATCACCAGCTATACGGAAAACGAGAAATTCCACATCGGACGGGAGCATCTGATACCGAAACAGATGAAAAACAACGGGATCAAGGAATCCCAGCTGACGATCACTGACGACGCACTCGCCGAGATCATCGGCGGTTATACAAAAGAAGCCGGCGTCCGTTCCCTGGAACGTCAGATCGGACGAATCTGCCGTCGGACGGCGCGGAGACTTCTGGAGGAGAAAACGGATCACGTGAAAGTGACAAAGGACAATCTGGAAAAATTTCTGGACCGCCGCCGCTTTGACTACGTGATGAAAAATGAAAAGCCGGAGGTGGGAATCGTCCGCGGACTGGCATGGACATCCGTCGGAGGAGATACGCTCCAGATCGAGGTCAATGTCATGCCGGGCACTGGTGACTTCATGCTGACCGGCCAGCTGGGCGACGTGATGAAGGAGTCGGCGCAGGCGGGCATCAGTTATATCCGTTCTGTGGCCGGGGATTATCAGATCGCCGAAAACTTCTTTGAGAAACACGATATACATATCCACATCCCGGAGGGTGCTGTTCCCAAGGACGGACCTTCGGCGGGGATTACGATGGCGACAGCAATGATTTCCGCGATCATCAATGTTCCGGTGCGCGCGGATCTGGCGATGACCGGAGAGATTACGCTGCGGGGACGTGTGCTTCCGATCGGCGGCCTGAAGGAAAAACTGCTCGCTGCTAAAAAGGCGGGCATCACTACCGTTCTGGTGCCGGAGAAAAACCGGCCGGATGTGGAAGAGATGGATCACGAGATCACTGACGGACTTACGATCTGCTTTGTAACCTGCATGAAGGAAGTGCTGGATCAGGCGTTGCTGAATCAGAAGGCTTCTTCTCAGGAGTGATGACCGTTCACCCAGCTGAACGGTCACGAACCGTTATCAGGAGGAAACGAAATGGTATTGAGAAACGTGGAACTGCAGTATGTCTGCGGAATCACCAGCAAGCTGCCGGATACCGGCCAGCCGGAGGTGGCTTTCGCCGGAAAATCAAACGTGGGAAAATCTTCCCTGATCAATGCGCTGATGAACCGGAAAGCACTGGCACGCACCAGTTCCCAGCCGGGAAAAACCCAGACGATCAATTTCTATCACATTAATCAGGATTTGTATCTGGTGGATCTTCCCGGCTACGGTTACGCGAAGGTTTCTGAGGAAGTCAAAGCAAAATGGGGAAAGATGATCGAGAAGTATCTTCATGCTTCGCCGATGCTCCGGGCAGTCTTTCTGCTGATCGACATCCGCCACGCCCCTTCCGCCAACGATACAGCCATGTACGAGTGGATCGTCAGCAACGGTTTTCAGCCGATCATCATTGCGACCAAGCTGGACAAGATCAAGCGCAGCCAGGTGGCAAAGCAGGTGAAACTGCTGAAGACGACCCTGCAGGTGGTGCCGGGAACGCCGGTGATCCCTTTTTCTGCACAGACGAAACAGGGACGGGATGAGATCTGGCAGCTGATCGAAGAATTCTGCGGCCTTTCCGGAGAAGAAACCGCTTCGGACTGATCCATATACCGGAGGATCAGGCGCCAGAACAGGAGTGAGAGAATGGGAATTATAAGAGCAGCAAAGCTTGGCTTTGACTATTTCAGATATGAAGAAGAAGGCAAGGAACCTGAGATCACGAGAGCCATCGATGACGTCAATCTGGACATTCAGGCAGGGCAGTTTATCGCTGTGCTTGGACATAACGGCAGCGGAAAGTCTACGCTTGCGAAGCATATCAACGGATTGCTTGTGCCGACGGAAGGAACGCTGTGGGTGGACAATATGGACACTTCCGAGGAGGAAGACATCTGGAAGATCCGTCAGAAAGCCGGAATGGTCTTTCAGAATCCGGACAATCAGATCATCGGAAGCGTGGTGGAGGAAGACGTCGGTTTCGGGCCGGAAAACATCGGCGTTCCGACGGATGAGATCTGGAAACGGGTCGACGACAGCCTCCGCGCCACAGGGATGATCGCCTACCGCCATCAGTCGCCGAACAAGCTGTCCGGCGGACAGAAGCAGAGAGTCGCGATCGCAGGCGTGATGGCGATGCGCCCGGAATGTATCGTGCTGGACGAACCTACGGCGATGCTGGACCCGAACGGAAGAAAAGAGGTTCTGAAAGCCGTCCGGGAGCTGAATGAGAAGGAAAGCGTCACGGTGATACTGATCACTCATTATATGGAAGAAGTTGTCTATGCGGACAAAGTCTTCGTGATGGATCAGGGGAGGATCGTGATGCAGGGCACCCCGAGAGAAGTTTTTTCCCGTGTGGAGGAGTTGAAGGAACTGCGGCTGGATGTGCCGCAGGTGACGCTGCTTGCCTATGAACTGAAGAAGGCTGGCGTAGATCTTCCTGACGGGATTCTGACAATAGAGGAATTGGTGGACGCATTATGTCAGTAGAATTAAAAGACGTGACTTATATTTATAGTCCGGGAACAGCTTATGAAATGTATGCGCTGGAGCATGTATCCATGGAGATCCCGGACGGACAGTTTGTCGGTGTGATCGGCCACACCGGCAGCGGCAAATCGACGCTGGTACAGCATTTTAACGGACTGATCCGCCCGACCTCCGGCCATGTCTACTACAACGGGGAGGACATCTGGCAGGAGGGATATAATCTCCGGGAACTGCGCAGCCACGTGGGACTGGTCTTTCAGTATCCGGAACACCAGCTGTTTGAAACGGATGTTCTGACCGACGTCTGCTTTGGGCCGAAGAATCAGGGACTGACGCCGGAGGAGTGTAAGGAACGGGCGCGGGAAGCGCTGAAGCATGTGGGACTGGACGAGAGTTATTATGAGAAATCACCGTTTGAACTGTCCGGCGGACAGAAAAGGAGAGTGGCGATCGCCGGTGTGCTGGCGATGAATCCGTCGTTTTTGATCCTGGACGAGCCGACGGCCGGCCTTGACCCAAAGGGAAGAGATGAGATCCTGGATCAGCTGGCGCTGCTCCATGAGACCAGAGGAATCTCCGTGATGCTTGTATCCCACAGCATGGAGGACATTGCCAGGTATGTGGAGCGGATCATTGTGATGAACAAAGGCCATGTGGCTTTTGACGATACACCGAAAAAGGTATTTTCCCATTATAAAGAACTGGAACAGATGGGACTTGCCGCGCCGCAGATGACATATATCATGCACGCTCTGAAAGAGCGGGGCATGGACGTGGACGTCACGGCAACCACCGTGGACGAAGCGAAGGAGTCTATCCTCAGGGCGCTGGGGCGTGTCTGAAAATTTATTCCTGCAGGTTTCAAGCCCGCTTTGCATCGGATTCGATCCCGAATCCGTCCGCGCGTCTGGGACGTACATGAAGCCTGCTGTCAGATAAAGTTTTCAGTGCGTTTTGAGTCGAGTTTCATATAGAAAGGTACAAGCAACCATGTTACGAGATATCACAATAGGACAGTATTATCCGGCGGATTCCATCCTGCACCGTCTGGATCCGAGAGTCAAGTTTATAGGAACGCTGGCATACATCATTTCCCTGTTTCTGTTTCAGAGCTGGGGATATCTGCTGGGAACCCTGTTTCTGGCCAGTATGATCATACTTTCCAAGGTGCCGTTTAAATTTATGGTCAGAGGTCTGAAATCGATCATGATCCTTCTGCTGATCACGCTGATTTTCAATATGCTTTTTACGCCTGGAGAGGCGCTAATCAGGGTATGGAAGCTGCAGATCACAAAAGAGGGAGTGATCCTGGCTGCCCGGACGGGTATCCGGCTGATCTTTTTAATCATCGGCGCATCCGTTATGACGCTGACCACGACACCGAACCAGCTGACGGACGGTTTGGAGAGTCTGCTCGGACCTTTAAAGAAGATCCATGTTCCGGTTCATGAAATCGCAATGGTCATGTCCATTGCCCTCCGTTTCATCCCCATCCTGCTGGAGGAGACAGACAAGATCATGAAAGCGCAGATGGCCCGCGGCGCAGATTTTGAGAGCGGAAACCTGATCCAGAAAGTCAGAAATATGGTACCGCTGCTGGTGCCGTTGTTTATCTCCGCGTTCCGGCGCGCCAACGACCTGGCGCTGGCGATGGAGGCGCGGTGTTATCACGGCGGGGATGGAAGGACGCAGATGAAACCGCTGCGGTACAAAAAGCAGGATTACGTGGCTTATACGATCCTGGCGGTTTACTTTGGGATCAGTATCCTCGGTGCGGTGTTCGGTTTTTAAAAAAGGGGAGAGATATGAGACGAATCAAACTGGTGGTTGCCTACGACGGGACCAGATACTGCGGCTGGCAGGTACAGCCCAACGGACTTTCGGTGCAGGAGGTCTTAAACAAAGCTTTGAGCGATTTGTTCAAGACGCCGGTCACGACGATCGGAGCCAGCCGGACAGACGCCGGCGTCCATGCGCTCGGGAACGTGGCGGTATTTGACACGGAGGCAAGGATGCCGGCCGGCCGGATCGCATTTGCTCTGAACACATACCTGCCGGAGGACATCCGGATCCAGGGTTCCGAGGAAGTGCCGCTGCAGTTTCATCCTCGGTTCACAGAGACCGTAAAGACCTACGAGTACAGGATTCTGAACCGTACCTTTGCAGATCCCTGCCGCCGTCTGACCTCGACTTTCTGGTATGGAAAACTGGATCTGGAAGCCATGAAAAAAGCCGCCGCCTTTCTGGAAGGGACTCACGACTTTAAAAGCCTGGCGACGGCCAACCCGGCGGTGACTGATACTGTCCGCACCATATACAAGACAAGTCTTTGGAAAGAAGACGACATGATCCGCTTCCAGATCACCGGCAATGGGTTCCTGTACAACATGGTCCGGATCATCGTCGGAACCCTGATGGAAATCGGAAAAGGCACCTGGCCGCCGGAGTACATGGAAACTCTCCTGGAAGCCCGCGACCGCACCAAAGCCGGCCCCACCGCCCGTCCGGAAGGTCTGACCCTCCTCCGGATCCGTTATCCGGAATGGGGGTTTTAACCCGTTTCATTCCAATCCAAAATCTTGTTACAGTTCAGCCGGCTGAACTGTAACAAGATTTTGACAAAAAACGGAAAAAAGAGTTGACATTGCGAAATCCGTATAATATAATTATTCAATGTGACATAGTATGAAAACCCCAAGACCATTAGCCCCGGTGAGGTGGTTTTTCTAATATATGCAACAAATAGTGAAAATTTACAGGAGGTTATATCCATGAACACCTTTATGGCAAATCCAGATAAGATTGAAAGAAAATGGTATGTAGTAGATGCAGATGGATGTACATTAGGACGTCTGGCATCCGAAGTGGCAAGCGTACTGCGCGGAAAGAATAAACCGGAGTATACTCCGAATGTTGATACAGGAGATTACGTAATCGTAATCAACGCTGACAAGATCAGTGTAACCGGAAAGAAACTGGATCAGAAAATCTACTACAGACATTCCGAATATGTTGGCGGCATGAAAGAAACCACTCTTCGTGAAATGCTTGCGAAGAAGCCGGAAAAAGTGATTGAACTGGCAGTAAAAGGTATGCTCCCGAAAGGACCTCTGGGAAGACAGATGTACAGCAAGCTGCATGTATATGCAGGTGCAGAGCATCCGCACGCAGCTCAGAAGCCGGAAGTATTAAAATTTTAACAGGGAGGTAAAGAACATTGGCTAACGCAAAATTCTACGGAACCGGAAGAAGAAAAAAATCTATCGCAAGAGTATATCTTGTACCGGGAACAGGTAAAATTACAATTAATAAAAGAGATATCGATGAATATCTCGGTCTGGAAACCTTAAAGGTAATCGTTCGTCAGCCTCTGGCAGCTACAGAGACGACAGATAAATTTGATGTGATCGTAAACGTACACGGCGGCGGCTACACCGGACAGGCTGGTGCGATCCGTCACGGTATTGCACGTGCACTGCTTCAGGCCGATGCTGATTACAGACCGGTCCTGAAAAAAGCAGGATATCTGACTCGTGACCCGAGAATGAAAGAAAGAAAGAAGTACGGTCTCAAGGCAGCCCGTCGCGCTCCGCAGTTCAGCAAGCGCTAATTTTCCCTACTTCTCAGTACGTCTCACGACGTCGATTTGCAGGAAAATTCAGTACTTTTGGAGCTGTGCGTGGTCCTCGAAAGTGTTCCGTTTTGCTTCGTAAGGAGCAGGCAAGGAGCACACAAGGAACAAGAATCGCAAGCGAAAACAAAAGCCTTATGAAGC
>ERZ1643246.1528-NODE-1528-length-24992-cov-6.773269_pt1 | contig 24992 bp, 23 predicted proteins | sample MGYA00579265_ERZ1643246 | MGnify/ENA primary metagenome ERZ1643246 (study PRJEB29033, sample SAMEA4952261) | chicken gut metagenome | biome: Broiler Chicken; feature: Gastrointestinal Tract; material: Caecum | place: Ireland | collected 2018 | study: Broiler...
CAGAACCGGCAGCCCTTTCCGCCGCACTTGAAGCAGGATACGTCCACCTCGGCGCTGGGCTCCGTGAAGGGGAAATGGTGGGGACGGAATTTTACCTTCGTCTCCGGTCCGAACATCTCTCTGGCAAATTCTGCCAGGGTTCCCTTCAAATCTGCAAACGTAATATTCTTGTCAATGACCAGTCCCTCAATCTGATGGAAGGAGGGGGAGTGAGTGGCATCCACCTCATCGGAGCGGAATACACGTCCGGGAGAGATCATCCGGATGGGCAGTTTACCCTTCTCCATGGTCCGCACCTGGACCGGAGAGGTCTGGCTTCTCAGGAGGATATTGTCGTTGACATAGAAGGTATCCTGCTCATCTCTGGCCGGATGTCCCTTGGGGATATTCAGCTTTTCGAAGTTGTACTCGTCGTACTCCACCTCAGGGCCCTCGATCACCTCATAGCCCATTCCGATGAAGATGCGCTCCACCTCTTCTCTTGCAATGGTGTTGGGATGGCTGTGTCCCACCTTGTTCTTTTTTGCCGGAAGGGTAACATCGATGACTTCTTTCTTCAGCTGCTCCTCTCTGGCTTTTTTCGCCAGTGTCACCCTGGCCTCCTCCAGTTTGCTCTCCAGCTGAGCCCGGACATCGTTGACCATCTGTCCTACCTTGGGACGGTCCTCAGGGGCCACATCCTTCATTCCTTTTAACAGATTGGTCAGCTCACCTTTTTTCCCCAGGTAAGCCACCCGGATGTCGTTCAGCTTTTCCAGTGCCTCGGAAGCTGCAATCTGCTTTAAGGCTTCTTCTCTGATTTTCTCTAACTGCTCTTTCATGGCTTCTCCTTTTCTCTCTGTTTTGGATGGAAGCGGGCGGGGCGCTAAGTGCTCGTAACAATGCTCCGCACTAGGCTCGATAAGACCTCGCTAAGTGCTCGTAACAAAAAAGCCCGTCCCTCGGTGCAGTCTCCTGCACAAAGGGACGGGCCAAATCTCCCGCGGTACCACCCTGGTTCCCGGCTCTTTAGCGCCGGGCGCTCATATGCACGTAACGTGTGCCTTACGTCGCAGACTATCTTTCCCCTTCACGGGCTTTTGCAAACCGGAACGGGAACCTCACCTGCGCGGCTCCGATGAGAATTTCGAACTTCTGCCTGAACCTGCGGGGACTTTCAGCCGGTGACCCCCACTCTCTGACGGGAAACAGAGTTCTACTGGGCATCTTCAGTGCCTTTGTGATTTTCTTTTCAAAATCTAAGGTACATTTTATCTGTATCTTTTGTAAATGTCAAGAGGGCCGGCAAGGTTTTCACACTTTTTACGGCCCAATGGTCACCGGAACCCCCACATTGCAGTACTGCCAGAGAACATCCATCACATCATTTGTCATGGCAATGCATCCGGCGGTCTCTCCGCCCTGCTCTCCATGGATCTCAATGGCTCCGCCCAGAGCCGTATCCCACGGTGGCTGAACTCCTGCCTCATTGGCATCCACAATAGCCTGATACTGCTCCTGGGTGATCAGGCCGTCCTCCAACCCCCGCTGGGCATCCTCGATGCCGGGATAGGATAAGCCCAGCGCCAGGTAATACTGGCTTTTATCATTTTTCGTACACACATAAAACTTGCCGGAAGGAGTAATTTCATCTCCCTGCTGCTTCTTATCCCCTGCGGCGGACTCCCGACCCAGCTTGGCGGACCATTTGCCGATCACTCTGCCATACTGGCTTAATGTCAGGGTACTTCCTTTTTTGCTGACATAGATGCTGACCCCGTTTACCGAGGGCTTCATCGCTGCCCCCGGGCCCTTCTCCGCCCCTAAAACACCCAAAGGCGCGGCCATTACCAGCGCCGCCGTTCCAACGGCCAAGAAAAACGCTTTTATGCTCTGTCCAATTTTCTTCATCCGCAACTCCTTTTCTGATCCATTCATTGTAACGGTTCCATGATTTGACATTTTTCGTCTCCTGCACTACACTGATGAGGTATACACGCGCTGGCCTAAGCCAGACACACGGAAAGGAATTCTTACCCATGACCTACACACAGCAGATTCCCTGTTTCAATCTCCGGCAGATTGCTGATTCCGGACAATGCTTCCGCATGATCCCTGCGCCGGATGGCTCATTTTTTAACATCAGCCGCGGTCGTCTGCTTCTCGTCCGCCAAAACGACCAGGACATTACCTTTCAATGTGAGGACAATGACCTGGATTTCTGGCTGGATTATTTTGACTGTTCCACCGATTATGTCTCCATCTGCCATTCGGCCGACCCTGAAGACGCCTATGTTTCCAGGGCGGCTGCCTGCGCCTGCGGCATCCGGATCCTGCGTCAGGACCCCTGGGAAATGATCCTGACCTTTGTCATCTCCCAGCAGAAAACCATTCCCGCCATCCGGCAGCTGGTAGAAACTCTGTGCCGCCGCTATGGAACCCCCATCGCCAATCCCTGGAACGTGGAGGCCTTCTCCTTCCCCTCTCCCCAGGAACTCTCCCGGGCCAGCCTGGAGGAACTGCGGAATCTGAAGCTGGGATACCGGGCCAAATATATCCATCAGCTCTGTCAGGACGCTGTCTTGGGCCGCTTGGACCTGAATGCCCTGACCGCCATGTCCTATTCCCAAGCCATGGACTATCTGACCGGCTTTTACGGAATCGGAAAAAAGGTTGCCAACTGCATCTGTCTCTTCGGTCTTCACCATATTGACGCCTTTCCCGTGGATACCTGGATTCAGAAAATCCTCCTTCGGGAATACTATAGTGAAGCCCGATACGGGGCAGTACCCAAATCCCGTCTCTTTGACCAGATTCTCGCCGACCATTTCAGCTGTTACAAAGGGTATGCCGGCGTTATACAGCAGTATATTTTCTACTATGAACGTCTTCGAAGCAACCGCATCGGAGAATAGGGAACCTCTGTCTGGTATTATATACGAAAAACGCCGTCAGTTCCTTTCATTTTCCTTAACATTTTTAGAACAGGACGCTAAGTACACATAACAACGGGGAGCCAACGTTTTTCTTTAACGCCGGCTCCCCGTTCATGAATCACCTGTTATGTTATTTACTTAAAAAGTCCTTTTCTCTTTGGCTTCTCCGTTTCACCGGAGGAAACTCCGTTCATCGCTTCATCGAACTTGCGCAGAGCCTCCTTCTGAGCCTGAGTCATCCGCTCCGGAACCTGCACCACCAGAGTTACGTAGTGATCACCGCGCACGTTGCGGTTTCTCAGGGAAGGCACTCCCTTGCCTTTCAGACGTACCTTAGTATCGGTCTGAGTGCCGGGCCGTACCTCGTACTCCACCTCACCGTCTACCGTTTTGATCCGGATGGGGCCGCCCAGGGCAGCCTTGGCGAAAGAAATCGGCACCGTGGAATAAATGCTGGTATCCTGACGCTTAAAGATGGGATGCTGGGATACTACTGCCTCTACCAGAAGGTCTCCCCGCTCGCCGCCGTTTGTGCCGGGCTCTCCCCCTCCTGCCAGACGAATGCTCTGTCCATTGTCAATTCCGGCAGGAATGCTGACTTTGAATTTCTTGCGCACTGTCTTGTAGCCGGTACCATAGCAGTCCGGGCAGCGCTCCTTGATCACGCGGCCGCTTCCCCCGCACTCAGGACAGGTCTGAACATTCTGAACCTGGCCGAAGAAGGACTGCTGGGTATACATGATCTTACCTTTGCCGTTGCACTTGGGACAGGTCTGGGGAGAAGTACCCGCCTTTGCACCTGTACCGTGGCAGCTTGCACATGTTTCTTTAAAATTAATCTCGATCTCCTTCTCACAGCCAAAAATCGCTTCCTCAAAGGAGATACGCACCGATGTGCGCACATTGGCGCCCCGCATAGGTCCATTGCTTCTTCTGGAAGAACGGCCGCCGCCGAAGAGGTCTCCAAAAATATCGCCGAAAATATCGCCCATGTCGCCGGAAAAGTCGAAGCCGCCAAAGCCTCCGGCTCCGCCGCCGCCTGCGCCCGGGTCAAATGCAGCATGGCCGAACTGATCATACTGCTGACGCTTCTGAGGATCGCTTAATACACTGTACGCCTCGGAAGCCTCCTTGAATTTGGCCTCTGCCTCCTTGTTGCCCGGATTGGCATCGGGGTGATACTTTTTGGCCAGAGCCCGATATGCTTTTTTCAGAGTTTCCTCATCCGCAGTTTTGGGAACGCCCAGAACCTCATAGTAATCTCTTTTACTCTCTGCCATGTTGTTTCTACCTCTTTAACTATTTCGCGTTTCAGACCTTCCTCCTCACAAACGCATCCTGCACTTCTTCAGAGGGAGGAATGAAGGTATCCTGAACCAGCCATATGCCGGACTGGAAAAAGTCCGGCATATGTGTTTCCTGAACCGATTGTCTATTTTACACTTCCTTAAAGTCCGCGTCAACTACATCATCGTTGGAGCCGGTGCTGCCGGTCTGTCCGCCCATATCCGGGCCAGGTCCTGCCTGACCAGCCTGCTGAGCCTGCTCATAAACCTTAGCGAACAGCTTCTGAGCACTGTTCATCAGTTTCTCCTTGCCAGCTTTGATGTCTTCTACCTGAGCATCGGTCATCTCTTCGATGGGTGCCCGGTTGATGGCTTCCTTCAGAGCATTTAAGTCTGCTTCTACCTCAGCCTTATCGCCCGCGTCAATCTTATCTCCCACTTCCTCCAGGGCCTTCTCGGTCTGGAATACCATGGAGTCTGCGTCATTTCTGGCATCAATTGCCTCTTTACGCTTCTTATCCTGAGCCTCATACTCGGCAGCTTCCTTCACAGCCTTCTCAATGTCTGCGTCAGACATATTGGAGCCGGAGGTGATGGTGATGTGCTGCTCCTTGCCGGTGCCCAGATCCTTTGCGGATACGTTTACAATACCGTTGGCATCGATATCAAAGGTAACCTCGATCTGAGGAACGCCTCTTCTTGCCGGCGGAATCCCATCCAGACGGAACTGTCCTAAGGTCTTGTTGTCTCTTGCGAACTGACGCTCACCCTGTACCACATGGATATCAACGGCGGTCTGGTTATCAGCTGCGGTAGAGAAGATCTGGCTCTTCTTGGTCGGAATGGTGGTATTCCGCTCGATCAGTCTGGTTGCCACTCCGCCCATGGTCTCGATGGACAGGGACAGAGGAGTTACATCCAAAAGCAGGATGTCGCCCGCACCGGCATCGCCGGCCAGCTTGCCGCCCTGGATGGCAGCACCGATGGCCACACACTCATCCGGGTTCAGGCTCTTGCTGGGTTCCTTGCCTGTCAGCTGTTTTACCTTCTCCTGAGCGGAAATCATACGGGTGGAACCGCCTACCAGCAGAACCTTGCCCAGCTCAGAAGCAGTGATCCCTGCATCCTTTAAGGCGTTCTGTACGGGAACAGCCGTCCGCTCGATCAGGTCATGGGTCAGCTCGTCAAATTTTGCTCTGGTCAGGTTCATATCCAGATGCTTGGGTCCTTCGGAAGTAGCGGTAATGAAGGGCAGGTTGATGTTGGTGGTGGTAGCTGTGGACAGCTCCTTCTTCGCCTTCTCAGCCGCCTCTTTCAGACGCTGCAGGGCCATCTTATCCTTGGACAGGTCTACGCCCTCTGCTTTCTTAAATTCATCGATCATCCACTGGGTAATGCGGTTATCAAAATCATCGCCGCCCAGATGGGTATCGCCGTTGGTGGAGAGAACCTCGATCACGCCGTCACCGATTTCGATGATGGATACATCGAAGGTACCGCCGCCCAGGTCGTATACCATGATCTTCTGCTCTTTTTCATTGTCCAGGCCGTAAGCCAGCGCAGCGGCCGTAGGCTCGTTGATAATACGCTTTACATCCAGGCCTGCGATCTTGCCTGCATCCTTGGTTGCCTGACGCTGTGCATCGTTGAAGTATGCGGGAACAGTGATCACGGCTTCCTTTACCGGCTCGCCCAGATAGCTCTCCGCATCTGCTTTCAGCTTCTGAAGGATCATAGCGGAAATTTCCTGAGGCGTATACTTCTTGCCGTCAATGTCAACCTTGTAGTCGGTTCCCATATGACGCTTAATGGAAGAAATGGTTCTGTCAGCGTTGGTTACGGCCTGACGCTTTGCAGGCTCGCCCACCAGTCTCTCGCCATTCTTTGTGAATGCCACGATGGACGGCGTTGTGCGCACGCCCTCAGCGTTTGCGATTACGGTCGGTTTTCCGCCTTCCATAACGGCTACGCAGCTATTTGTTGTACCTAAGTCAATACCAATAATCTTGCTCATAGTTTTTCCCTCCTGTTATTCTGGAATCTATCTGTGAAATGTAAAATGTCATTTATAGCGCAGGTCCGCTAATTTGCTACCTTCACCATGCTGTGCCTTACCACGCTGTCCCGGTAGGTATAGCCTTTCAAAAGCTCCTCCGCCACAACGTTCTCACCAAGGCTTTCATCCTCCACATGCATCACTGCATTGTGCAGGTTAGGGTCAAATTCCTTTCCCACCGCCTCGATCACCTTGACTCCGGCGTCCTCCATGGTTTTCTGCAGCTGTTTATAAATTTTCTCCATTCCTTCGGCAAAGGGCGTTCCCTTGGCATCATCTGGTATGGTGGCCAGGCCCCGCTCAAAGTTGTCGATAATGGGGAGAATTTTCTCAATCATATCCCGGGCGCCCATCTCATACATGGTGGACTTTTCTTTCTCCGTCCGTTTGCGGAAGTTTTCAAACTCCGCCATCTGACGCTTCACCCGGTCTGTCAGTTCCTCGATTTTTTCATCCCTGGGGTCTTTTTTCTTTTTGAAAAATCCCTTCTTTTCCTGGGAATCATTCTCTTCTTCCTTTTCATCGGATCCCTGTCCGGCACTCTCTTCGGGCTGAGCCGAATCCTTCGGATCCTTTTCCTCCGCCTGTGTTTCCGGGCCCTTAGCTTCCGATTTCTCCTCTTTCACTTCTCCGGCAGCATCCTGCTGAACATCCTTCTGCTCTGCGGTCTGCTGCTCCTCTTTCTTCTGATCTTCGCTGTTCACTGTTTATCACCTTTCATCCTTTTTAAACGCGCCGTCCAGCTGTTTCATCAGGTTCTGAAGAATGCTCAGCACCTTTTCATAATCCATCCGTTTCGGTCCGATGATCCCCACCGTTCCCCGCAGGCCGCCTCCCAAATCGTAATTGGCGGTTACCACGCTGCAGTCCTTCATGGCCTGCACCGGTGTCTCGTCACCGATATATACCTGGATACCGGACTCGCCGTCCGCGTTCTCATTGGCCTCTGTCACAAATTCTTTTAAAACTTCCTTGTGTTCCAGTGTTCCGATCAGCTGGCTGGCCTTCTCGCCTTCCGTCAGCTCCGGATACTTGAAAATGTTGGTAGCCCCGCTGGTGTAAATCTGAAGATCCTCACTTCCGACCCGAATGGCCTCCGCCACCTCGTTTAACACCAGATCTACCACCCGGCTGTGAATCCCTGCATCCACTTTCAGTTTGCTGATTACATCCAGGTTGATTTCCTCGATGGTCAATCCATTGAGACTGCTGTTCAGCAGGATATTCAGATTCAGAAGCTGTTCATTGGTCAGGTTCTCGCTGACATCGATCACGGCGTTTTTAATAATGTTGCCTTCCACCACAATGACCGCCAGGAGCTTTCCCTCTTCCATCTTCGAGAGCTGGATAAATTTCAGCTTCGTCTTATGGTAGCTGGGTCCGCTAATCATGGCCGCATAGTTGGTATTCGCCGCCAGCATCTGAGCCATCCGCTTTAATACCAGCTCCAGCTTATCTACCTTCTGAACCATCATGTCCTTGAACTCGGTCACCTCCGTGTCCTTTTCCAGAACAATCTGATCCACATAGAACCGATAGCCTTTGTCGGACGGAATCCGTCCGGCGGATGTATGAGGCTGAATGATGTAGCCCATCTCCTCCAAATCCGACATCTCATTTCGGATGGTGGCGGAACTGAGCTTGATGTCCAGACTCTTGGATATGGTTCTGGAGCCCACAGGTTCACCTGTTTCCAGATAGGTCTTGATGATTGCTTTTAATATGGTAATTTTGCGTTCATCCAATTCCAATGCCATACCCGCTCGCCTTTCTTTCATATTATTAGCACTCATTAAACTAGAGTGCTAACATCTACATTTCATAATATATTCCTTTTTGCTGTATTTGTCAATATCAATTTTAAAAATTTTTCTTCCTATAATCATTCAATCGTCCCGCCGTATATGGCCGTTCTTGAACCGTTACATTTTTTTGACAAATTTTACTTGACTTTTAACATTTTTGTAATATAATTTAACTGTCACATTCATCTGTCATGATTGGATTATGAGGTATTCACATGCGAAAATATCCGAAGATGATGCTTGCAGGCCTGGTTTTTATGTCCAGTCTGCTGTTTTCCCTTCCGGTTTACGCTGCGGAACCGGACCTGACAGACAGCGGGTATGTCGCTGCCGGTCCAGGAGTCGTTCAGGAAGATGAGGACACCACCAGCGGGATGTCTCTTGGCACCTTTACCATCACAGGCTACTGCAGCTGTGATTTCTGCTCCGGAGGTCATAAGCTCACCTACTCAGGAACCGTTCCCAAGGCAGACCACACCATTTCCGCCGATTTGAATCTGTTCCCGATCGGCACGAAGCTTCTGATCAACGGCACGGTCTACACGGTGGAAGATATGGGTTCCTCCGTAAATGGCAAAAAGATTGATATTTATTACGATTCCCACGAAGAGGCCCTGGCTGCCGGAATGTACACGGCAGAAGTTTTCCGGTGGGACTAAAATTGAATAGGAAGATGTTTTAAACGGCGGCTGTCTTTTCAAAGGCAGCCGCCCAATTTATTGTCCCAAGGATCTGTCCCGGTGGGCCTGAGCATTTTTGTATTTTATTTCCATTTTTTTCTCGTCAATTTTACCAAATCTTCTATTTTGTCCCCGAAAATTCCCATAATTTTCCTATTCGTTTATGATTTCCCATTTTTTTCCTTGACACCTGAGAGACATTATGATAAAACCTGTGTTATTGCTCATATATTACAAAAGTGTTACATATTATGTATTATCTATTAATTTTTCATTTTATTTGTTACATGGGCAATCAGGAGGTAACTCAATTATGAAAATCAGACATTTAACTACATGTTTATTTTTGAGTGCTGTGATGGCTGCCGCGTTCGCCTTCACTGCGCTGGCCGCTGTTCCTGCCGGCCGCATGGAAAAGGTTACGGATACGCAGATCATCGGCTGGGCTTATCAGAAGGACATGCCCAACTCCCCCATCCATGTTCGGGTGGCTGTCAAAGATGCCGATGGACATGAGGTATTCAGCCAGAAGGTAACCGCCGATGAATACCGGGAGGACCTGGCCCGTGAGGGAAAAGGCAACGGCTGCCATGGATTTACCGTGTCCATCGACTGGTCCTCTCTGGAGGACGGGGTTTACACCATTGAGGGGTATGCCGATGACCGGACTCTGACCCGCACGTTGACCTATACCAACGGCAATCCTCAGGAGGAGGCCTCCGCAAAGGAAGAAACTGCTCCCACTCCCCAACTGGTTTCACTGGGTACCTTCAAAACCACCGGCTACTGTCCCTGCAGCCGCTGCTCTGAGGGCTGGGGACGTCATACCTGCACCGGGGCTCTGGCTACCGCGCGCCACACCATCGCCGTTGACCCCAAGGTTATTCCGTACGGGACCCAGGTAATGATCAACGGCGTAGTCTACACCGCCGAAGACAAAGGCGGCGGAGTCCGCGGAAATCATATCGACATCTTCTTTGACAATCATGCGGAAACGCTTCAGCACGGAACTCAGAACGTGGAAGTATTTCTGATCGCAGCATAAAAACAGGAGCAGGTTCACCGCCTGCTCCCTTTTTTATCTTCTGATCCTTCTGTATTACGAATCCGCCTCTGACAGACGGTCCATCAGATCTGCTCCCCGATAGAAGAAGTCCAGGATCTCCTGATAGTCCTTTCCCTCTTTTGCCATTCCCTGGGCCCCATTCTGGCTCATGCCGGCTCCATGGCCGAAGCCGCCGCCATAAATCTGAAACACGATGGAGCCATCTTCCGCTTTCTGGGTATGAATGGAGATGAAGGCGCTGGGCAAGGTCGCACTGCCTTCCAGATCCGTTCCGTCGCCTCGGTGAATCACCAGGCTGGCATCCCCCAGGACCGAGCGGATCTGGCTCTGGGTGCGAATCTGCGAGGTACCCTGACTGCCCTGGATCTGAATCTCCTGAGCAATGCCTCCCGGCCCTCTCTGAGTCACCGTCATATTCTGCACCTGACCCACTCCTTCAACCTTGCTGCTCAGCAGGTCTGCGCTGATCTGAGTGGTCCACCGGTACATGGGAAAGCTGCTGTCATAGGAAGGGATGTTCTTATTCCGGATGTATTCATCAAAGACTTCGTTATCCGTCAGATCCAGCGTTCCCCTTCTCTCCCGCAGCTCCACTGCCTGAAGATAAGGAAGAGCCGCTCCTGCCGAGCCCCAGACGCTTCCGTCTGTGGTATGGCCGCAGGAGGTGGAAAAGTAAAATGCTTCGATCGCATTTCCCTCCCAGAACAGCATCTGGCCGTAGGTCTCCGCCACCGCCTCGTCTGTCCTGGAATTGGTGTCCGTATTGTTGTAAACCTGGTAGTTGGTGCTGTCATCTACATGGGCTCCGTACTGGCTGTAGGCATTTCCCTGAATCTGCCGGTAGGCATAGGTTCTGGCGCATACTGCCTGGGCCTTCAAGGCCTCCATCTCGTAGGAGGGCGGCATCTCGCTGGGGACCACCTTAGTCAGATAATCCTCCAGATACAGGTCATTGACCAGCACCAGTCCCTCCTCTTCCCTTCTGATCTCCAGGCTTCCGTCATAAACCGGCGTTCCCTGCGCACGTTCTATCGAGAGAATGGAAATCGCTTCCTTTTCTGCAGGCCGTATCATCAGTCCGCTGTATGTCAGGCGTTCATCCTCCGGTGTGATGGTGAGACTGGAATCTGCTCCAAGTTCTTCCTGCTTCAGGTTTCCGTCTGCATCCTCATACTCCAGGACAGCTCCTCCTCGTATCTTTAAGTCCGCCTGGGGATGAAAACAGCTCTTGAATCCCGTATCCATCAGAAGCACCCGGATGGTGCTGGCATCAAACTCACGCTCCACCAGGGCTGCACAGAGCTTTCCATCGGCAGCAGCAAATTCCTGCAGGTCATAGCCTACCAGAATATCAGAGGGCTCCAGCAGGGCAAATCCTCCATAGAGCCGGTAAACCTGGAAATTCGGCGCCAGCTCCAGCCGTCCGTAGCCCTCCAGCTCGATATATGTATCCGTAACAGCCAGCACCTTGCCGTGGATCCGCTCCTTCTTCAGGGTGATCTTAGAGAGCTTTCCGTCCTCCAATCTCAAATCTGCCAGGTTATTTTTCAGTTCCTCCCCGGTTCCCTGTCCATCCTCCAGGACAAATTCCCTGCTTCTGCTGCCCAGATAAGCCTGAAAGCGGTTTCCTTCTCCCTGTGCGATCCACACATTCTCATAAACCACATTCCGGCTCACCAGCTCCAGCATGGCGATCATCTCTCCGTCCCTGGCCAGGAAACGGATCTGACAGTCCAGGCAGGCGTCCAGGGCCAGCCCTTCAAATCCGAAATCTCCCTGTGTGGTATAAGCTGTCCAGCTGGCAGCGCCTTCCAGGTTTGACGGAGTGCCGTAAAGGACCGCCGTTATATCCTGAATCTGACCATCCGGGTCCAGGATCTTCGCCATCTCCATGTACAGCTGCCACCACTGTTCCTGCGGATATGGTTTGTCCTGGTTGTTTCTGGTGGCCCCAACCCTGGAGCGCAGCTTTCGGTCTGCCTTTCCCGCAATCTGAGCCGCTTCCCCGTAAGTCAGCTGTCCCTGAGCAGCCGCCAGTGTGGGGGGCGTCTGCTCCTCCGTCAGATATCCTTCATCGTAGAGGTAATCCATGTACTTCACGAACCAGTTTCCCTGTTCCTTCAGGGAAAAATGAGAGCCCTCCGACTCCTCCTCGCGGGACTGGCACTGCTCCTTTGAGGCTGTCAGAAGGGCTGCAGCCTTAAATGCCTGGGCTCTGGTGATTCCCTCCCCCTCCGGCTCCAAAACCACGATCACCACCATCAGGGAGACCACCACCGCTATGACCCCGGCCATCCATACAATCATTCTATTCTTCATTTATTCCCTCTGCTTAAAGAAAAGCAGCGATTTCTCGCTGCTTTTTATCTTCTGTAACCCCAAAATGCCGTCTCTTACTTATTGACGCCTAGCAGTGCTAGGTGGGTTACCTCACTTAGACTTCTGCCTTCCACTCAAAGGAGGCCTGACATCCGCCTAAAAATATTGGAATCCCGTATGTCATAATGTAGGTTCAAAATTGGTAAGAATATCGAACATTCCAGGACACTACAGACTTACTTTTTGGTATGGACCTATTATAGCGCAATCATTCTGTTTTTTCAAGCTGATTTTTGTGAACAAATCCTGTCTGCCCTGCCTGAAAAATCCATTTTATTGTCACTGTTTTAAATTATCTGGTCCGAAGCTCTCCGGCAGTAGTTCCTCCAGGGTATACTCCTTAAATTCCTCTGGTGATCTCGCGATCAGAATCCGAAACTGCTTCGGCACGGCAAATTCCCGCATAACCTGGCGGCAGACACCGCAGGGGGCACAATACTGGAGTTCTCCTCCTTCCGGCCCTCCGCAGACGGCGATCGCCTCAAACTCCCGTTTTCCCTGGTTGACTGCCTGAAAAATCGCCACCCGCTCCGCACAGATGGTAGGCGTGTAGGAGGCATTCTCAATATTTCCTCCCCGGTAAATGGTGCCGTCCCCGCACAGAAGTGCCGCACCAACTTTAAAATGAGAGTAGGGTGTATAGGCAGCTTCTCTGGCTTTCAGGGCCTCCCGGATTAAAAAAGACCAGTCTCTCATTTCTCCGCCTCCATGATCTTCACCAGACGGCTGGTTCCCAGACGGTCCGCTCCCAGGCGGATAAATTCCTCCGCATCCGCAAAAGAACGGATTCCTCCTGCCGCTTTAATCTTCACGCCCGGTCCCACATGAGCTGCAAAGAGGGCTACATCTTCAAAGGTAGCGCCTGCTTTGGAAAATCCGGTGGAAGTCTTGATAAAGTCCGCCCCGGACTCCGTTACGATTTTGCACATGCGGATCTTCTCTTCATCCGTCAGCAGGCAGGTTTCGATAATGACCTTTAAGATCTTTCCTTCACAGGCCCGGCGCACTGAGCGGATTTCCTCCAATACCTGCTCGTCTCTGCCGTCCTTCAGCCAGCCGATGTTGATTACCATATCAATCTCGTCCGCGCCGTTTTTCACCGCATCTTCGGTCTGGAACACTTTTACCGCTGTTGTCTCATAACCGCAGGGGAAACCAATGACCGTACAGATGGGCAGCCGGTCTCCCACATATTCCCTTGCCTGCTTTACATAGCCGGATGGAATACAGACGCTGGCCGTCTCATATTTCATTCCCTGGTCGCAAATCAGACGGATCTGGTCCCAGGTTGACTCCGGCGCCAGAAGGGTATGGTCTACCTTTGCTAAAATTTCCTTTTTCTCCATTAAGAACACTCTCCTTTTTTTCTAAATTGCATCAGCGTTTTCCCGCCGTCCCGGATTCTGCCTTAAATCAGAGCCGCAAACACGCCGTCCACGTACCGCCTCAGGTCTTCGGGATTCAGTGTCACCTGAACCCCTCTCTGTCCTGCACTGACGGTAATGGCATCGTAAAGCTGAGCTGTTTCTTCTATATAAGTAGGAAACTTCTTTTTCATGCCGATGGGAGAACAGCCGCCCCGGATATAGCCCGTCAGTCCCAGCATCTCCTTGACATGGATCATCTCCACCTTTTTCTCCCCTGCTGCCTTTGCCACCTTTTTTAAATCCAGTTCTTCATCCACCGGAATGCAGCAGACCAGATGGCCGGATTTTTCTCCCTTCAGCACCAGGGTTTTGTACATGGTGTCATGGTCCACTCCCATCAGGTCCGCCGCATGGCTCCCGGATAAATCATTTTCATCTACCTCGTAGGTTCCCGTTTCATAGGGAATCTTCGCTGCGTCCAGAAGGCGCATCACATTTGTCTTAACCATCCTGCTCTCACTCCTCTGTTTTCTCTTCTGCCCGCTGCGCCTCTCTTGCCAGATGTTCCAGCTCCTCCGGCTGAAGCTGCAGTTCTTCCTCTACCTCTGCCTTGATTTCTTCCCTCTGCTCCGGATTCATGCTGGGCAGGTCCTCGGTGGAGCCAACTCCAAACCGGCGCAAAAACTCCTCCGTGGTGGCAAAGAGAGCGGGACGCCCCGGCGCATCCAGCCGCCCCGCCTCGTAGACCAGATTGTACTCGATGAGACGGTTCACCGCATGGTCCGATTTCACGCCCCGGATCTTCTCAATCTCCAGCTTAGTCACCGGCTGCTTATAGGCGATAATCGACAGGGTTTCCAGCATCACTTCCGTCAGCACCTGTTTCTTGGGGGCGGCAGCTACCTGAATCAGATTTTCGTAGTATTTGGACTTGGTACACATCTGGTAGCTGTCCTCCAGGTGCAGGATCTGCATCCCGCAGGCCCCGTTCTCCTCATAGCGCTTTCTAAGGCGCTCCATAGCCTTTGCTGCCACTTCCTGGCTCTGACCAATGGCCGCAGCCAGCTGGGACAGCTCCACAGACCGGCCCATGGTAAAGAGCACCGCCTCCAGCACGGCTTCCTGCTCCCGTTCATCCTCCACCGGCTCCAGTTCCCGGAGGGCCCGGGGCAAATTTTCTTTTTCCATCGCAATTCCATCCTTCTATCCCGTTTTCAAAAGCCGTTCCTTATGTAGCCAGGTCCCCAAGGTCCTCCAGATCCAGCTCCTCCTCCTGGCCTTCCTGTTCCAGCAGTTCAATATCCATATCACCGAAAATTTCCTTCTGCCGCAGGCCGATTTTTCCAATTTTCATCAGTTCCAGCACAGCCAGGAACGTGACCACCACTTCCAGTTTGTCCTTCTGACCGTCCAGAAGCTGGAAAAAGCTGAACCGCCTCCGCTCTCTGGCATATTTCAGCACATCGGTAATCTTGTCCTCCAGGCTGACCGGCTCCCTGCGGATGGTCCCAAAGCTGCTTCGGATTGGGTCAATTTTATCTTCACGGCGCTTCATCACCTGATTGAAAATGCGCTGAAGTCTGGCCAGGGTCAATCCATCCAGAAGCTGGTCCAAATCCAGAGGCGGCTTATACCTGGCCACTTCCGCCGGAACCGTAGGCTCCTTATACAGAAGCCGTCCTGCTCCATCCTCTCTTCTGGCCAGCTCCTGCGCCAGGGAACGGTAGGTCTTGTACTCCAGCAGGCGCTGCACCAGCTCCGCTCTGGGGTCAATCTCCTCCCCCTCCTCGTCTACCTCCTTAGGCAGAAGCATCTTTGCCTTAATGTCCAGAAGGGTGGCAGCCATCACCAAAAAATCGCTGACCAGATTTAAATCCTCCCGCTCCATGTGCCGCACATATTCCAGATACTGGTTGGTAATCTCCGCAATGGGAATGTCGTAAATATTTACCTTGTTTTTTTCTATCAAATGGAGCAGAAGGTCCAGGGGGCCCTCAAAATGCTCCAGCTTGTACGAAATCTGTTCCATCATTCTACTATCTTATCATAAACCCCGGCAATCTTCCACCGGATTTTCATATCCCCCTTTTCAGCAGGGACTCTCCTGTTCCCGCTTCAGATGAACCACTGCCAACTGGGGAAGATTGTTCAGGCGGATATTGACGGAGTGGGTTCCCAGCCCTCTGCTGACCAGCATCCTCCTGCCGTCTTTCTCAAATTCCCCGGCACACCAGGGCAAAAAGAACTGATACTGCGGAGTCATCACCCCGCCCAGCAGCGGAAGGCGGATCGTTCCTCCATGGAAATGTCCCGCCAGAGTCAGATCCGCTCCCCATGCGGCATAGGTGTCAAAATAGAGAGGCGAATGGGCCAGAAGGATCTGGAACCGCTTCCCGTCCGCTTCCCCAAGGCGCGCTTTTATCAATCTTACATCCATGGGTTCCGGCTTCCAAAAAAATGCCTTCTGATAGTAGCGCTGGCTCAGCTCCAGACCGCTGACAGCCACATCTTCATCCCAGAGTGCACTGTCATTTTCCAGGTAATGGACGCCCCATCTTTTCAGCTGATTCCGGTAAGCCTCGTACGTTCTGCCGTAGATTTCCCGCTCCCACTTCATCCGGCTTTCATGGTTGCCGTTTCCATAATAGACCGGATACCGGGCTGCCAGCCTGCGAAGGAGGGACAGCGCAATCCTGGTATCTCCCACTCCCTTGGTCACCATCAGGTCACCGCCTATGAGGACCGCCTCCGGATTCACCTGCGCGATTGCCTCCAGAAGCTCCTCATTATCCGTCCCAAAGGAATTGTCGTGAAGGTCCGAGAGGAATACAAAGGTTTTGTCCCGCTTAATCTTCGGGGAGGCGATCCAGGTCTCCTCCAAAGACAGGGTCCTTCTTTCATAGCGGGAGCGCAGCAGGCAGGCAGCCGCAGCTCCCGCCAGCAGTACCCCTGTCCCCAGCCAAAATCCCATCGCTCTATTTTCCGTTCCGGTCATTCCTTCCTCCTTCTGTTCCAAATTGGAAAAATCCCTGTTCAAACAGGTCAATCACGCCCAGAAGGCTCTCACACTCCGCTGTCAGGCGTTTCTTTAGCTCCAGCCCCGGAACGCTTAGATCCGGCACCATCACCGTCAGGAACCCTCCGGTAAGTCCTGCCTCCACACCGTTAAAGCTGTCCTCCAGCACCAGGCATTCCTCCGGCTTCTCCCCCAGCATCTTCGCCGCCAGAAGGAAAATCTCCGGGTCCGGCTTGGCATGTGAGACCATCTCTCCATATGTATATGTGTCAAAAAGATGGTCAATCCCTGCTTCTTTTACATTTCTCTGGGTCCAGGACTGACTGCTGGCGGTGGCCACTCCGGTTTTGCAGCCGTGTTCCTTCAGATAGACCAGAAGCTCCCGCAGTCCCTTCTTTACCGGAACTCCTTGTTCCTCAATCTGCCGGTAGGAATAGACCCTCTTCTCCTCCAGGAACTTTTCACAGGGAAAATCGGCCCCAAACGCAGACTTCATCATTGCCATCGTCCTGGTCCGGTCGCCTCCCTTCAGGTAGTCAAAAAATTCTTCCGTCACCGTGATGCCGTATTTTGCTCCTACTGCGTTCCACGCCTGAACAGACAGCCGCTCCGTGTCAAACATCAGTCCGTCCTGGTCAAAGATCACCGCTTTTACTTGATAACTCATATAGGGAATCCTTCCTGTTTTTTATTATGTCAGAACTATCATATCACACTCCCCCGATTTTTCAATGAGATTCACACACCTCAAAAGAGGAAGCATTTCGCTTCCCCTTCCTGCTGATCCTCTAATCCGCCAGATACCAGGGTGCCAGCTCTGCCCGTATAAACCAGCCCTGGTCATGGCTGCATACCGGGCATTTCTGGGGCGCCTCAGTCCCGTAATGAATATGACCGCAGTTTAAGCAAATCCATCCGGTAGCTACATCGGAGCAGTAGAGCTTTCCCGCCTCCAGCAAATCCGCCAGATATTTGAACCGTTCCCCGTGGGTCTGCTCAATCTGGGCAATCATACGGAAGGAATTGGCGACTGCCATAAATCCTTCCCGCTCCGCAATGTCCCCAAAGCTTTTGTAAACCTGGTCGTGCTCCTCAAATTCATTGTGCATAGCCGCCCTGAGCTGAGCCAGGGTGTTCTGCTCCAGGTCCACCGGAAATCCCGCATCGATGACAATGGTCTCTTTGTCCAGAGCGGACAGGTGCTTGTAGAAAATTTCTCCGTGCTCCTTCTCCTGGGATGCTGTGTACTTAAAAATCATTTCCACTGAAGCCATCTTCTGCTGCTTTGCCAGCCCCGCCGCAAAGGTATAGCGGTTTCTGGCCTGGCTCTCTCCTGCAAAGGCCCGCATCAGGTTCTTGGCGGTTTCACTTGTACGAAAATCTGTCATAGTATCTCCTTCCTGTAATCCGTTTTTTCATTTTCTTACATGGGTACTATTTCCAAAGGAGGGAGAAATTATGCACCGGAATCTGCTGCCTTTCAGCTTCTTTTTTTGCGCTGAAAGGCAGCGCAAATCCGGTTGCCACCCTTTTCCCTTTATGCTATACTAAGGTATATTTTACCGCCCCGGGCGGTTGGCTGAGATGGCCTTACTATTACCTTCCATAAAGGGGGATCAAAATGATACGATATGACCGCTTGTGGAACACCATGGCCCAGAAGGGAATGACCCAGTACCGGCTCATCAAGGGCTATGGCTTCAGTGCCGGACAAATCGGGCGGCTGAAGCGCAATATGCATGTATCCACTCACACGCTGGAAACCCTCTGCACCATTCTGGGGTGCAGGATTGAGGATATTGTGGAATTTATTCCGGATGTCACGGAGGATGCTTCTCAGGAGGCAGCCTCTCCTGCTGCACCGGAAGCCTCTCCTGTTTCGGATTTCTCCCAGGGCAGTGAGGACCGGGCTTCGGAGCCGCAGCCGGAAGCTTCCGACAAAAAATCTGTGAAAAAAGCCGCCAAAGCCAAAAGCGAAAAAACAGGCAAAGACAAAAAGAGCGGAAAATCGAAAAAGGGAAAGAACAGCAAGAAAAAATAGCGGCTTGTGAGGCCGCTATTTTTTCTTGCATTTATTTACGAAACCCGCGCTCCGCTTCCGTCTACCCGATAGCCGTCCGGTGTCGTCGTATTGGTCAGCATCGCTCCGCTGCTGCCCAGATAGAACCACTTGCCATTGTCCTCCACCCAGGCATTTTTTGCCATGGCTCCCGTTGAATGGAAATAGTACCAGGAACCGTCCGTAAAGTTTCTCCACCCGGTTGCCATATAGGCGTTGTCATCAAAGTAATACTCTTCCCCCTCAATCTGCAGCCATTCTCCTGAAGCCTTCGCCCCGTTGGACTTAATGTAGTACCAGCCCGTTCCGTCCTCCTTCCAGCCGGTCTGAATGGAAGCTCCCGGTCCGGTCACAGAGGTGTTTGTACCGGAAGAAGTCCCCGTCTGCGCGGCAGTTCCCTGCTGTTTCACCAGCTCAAAGCCGTAATCCAAAAGAGCCTTGGTATCCGTATAATGAGTAGAACTGCTCTTTAAGATCACCACGATCAGCCGGACTCCGTCCTTCTCCACTGCCGTCACCAGTGTATTCCCTGCCTTCGAGGTATAGCCGGTCTTTCCTCCGATGATCCCCGGATAATAGTTGGAGCTGCTGGGATTTAACATCTTGTGCCCCATGGTGATCGTCCTTGCTCCGCTGTTCTTGGTGGCCGGCAGCGTATAGGACACGGTGGAAGCCACCTTCCGCACCGTATCATTCTGAAATGCAGCCTGTGCAATGAGGGCCATATCGTGGGCCGTTGTATAGTGGTTGGGGTCGTTCAGCCCATGAGGGTTATTAAAGTGAGTGTTGGTACAGCCGAGGGAGGCCGCTTTCGCATTCATCAGATCCGCAAATGCCTGATTGCTGCCCGCCACATGTTCCGCCAGGGCATTTCCCACCTCGTTGGCAGACTTTAGCAGCAGGGCGTAGAGACACTGCTCCACTGTCAGCTGGTCCCCCTCCGTCAGATTCAGGGAAACAGCGCCGGCCTCCAGGTTGGTGGTGGCAGTGGCAGAAAAGGTAACCGTATCGCTCAGATTGCAGTTCTCCGCCACCAGCAGAGCCGTCATCAGTTTGGTGATACTGGCAGGATAATACTGGGTATCCGCGTTCTTTGTATACAGGAACTGACCTGTTGTCGCATTGTACAGGGAGGCCCCCTGTGCCGCCACTTCCGGCTCCTGAACGTTCACCGCAGGCTGAGCAGTTTCCTGCGTCTGAGCAGTCTCCGGCCGGGAGGCCACAGGCCCGGTCTGTTCCGTTGGAGACGAACTGGTCCCCGACTGGCCGGGGGCCGGCGAGCCGCTCTGAGACTGGCTTTCCTCCAGGGGAACAATTACCACCGGCATGTCCGCCCATGCCAGACTGACAGAACCGGCTGTTAAAACCACAGACAGCCCGAAGGCCGCCAATATCCTTCTTACATTTTTCTTCATCATCAATACTCTCTCCCGGGTGTTTTGATTCGTATACAAAAATTCCTTTTTATTGTACCACATCTGCTCTTCCGGGAGCCAGCGTATTTTCTGACAATAACCTTACAATTTTCGTAATAGTTCAGGACAAACGCTCTTTTAAAGCCTCCAGCTCGCCCACATCCAGGCAGTTTTTTGGCTCCCCGGTCCGGGCGATCTGAATGCACCTGGATAAATCGGTCCAGCAGACACTTTCCACTTCCTCCTCCTGGATCACGATCTTTGGCGTTTCTCCCAAAACCCGGTACAGATACACCGAGATCAGCTCCCGGTCCCAAAACGGCACGCCTTGATATTCCTGCCGGCTGTTCTCCCGGATCTCATAAAAAGGCTCCAGCTCCTGAGGCAAAGCCTGGATCCCCAGTTCCTCCTCCAGTTCCCGGACCGCTGCCTCCAGACAGGTGCCTCCCGCCCTCACATGGCCGGCGGCAGAACAGTCATAACAGCCCGGATAAGCCTCTTTGCTGCTGCTGCGCTTCTGCAGGAGCACCTCCCATTTTCCCTCCTCCTTTTTCCTGGCCACCCAGATATGGCTGGTCCGATGGAAATCTCCGTTTTGGTGAACCAGGGACCGCTCTCTGGCCACTCCCGTGGGATTTCCCTCTTCATCCAGCACATCCAGAAGCTCCAGCTCCTTTCCCTCCAGGCTGGCATAGACCAGACGGTCCCCTTCATAGCTCAGCTTCATGGAGAAAAATGGCGCGTCCTCATTTAAAAGGCGGAAGAAAATCTTATCCCCTTCCCAGATGTTCAGCTCCAGCACCTTCTCTTTGGGGATCCATTCCAGGGTACCCTCATTGCAGGCGGTGGGAACTCCCTCATACCGGTCCGCTGTATAAAGGCACATATACTCCGTGCCCCAGCCCTGAGACTGAAAGGTGATCAGCCCACGAAAACGCCAGGACAGAAGGGTCAGCCCGGTTTCCTCCTTCACTTCCCGCAAAAGGCACTCCTCCGGGCTCTCCCCCTCCTCAAAATGGCCGCCCACGCCAATCCACTTGTGCTGGTTTACATCTTTTTTCTTTTTGATGCGGTGGAGCATCAGATATTTTCCATCCTGTTCAATATAACAAAGTGTAGTCAGATTTCTCATAATCCTGTTCCTTTCCTGAACTGCCGCAAATTTCTGCGGTACTGAAAAAAGAGCCCGGCAGCGCCGGACTCTCTCATTCTGAAACTTTCCTTCACCCAAGGTTTATTCGTCAACGGAATAGTTGGGAGCCTCCTTGGTAATGTGAATATCGTGGGGATGACTCTCTTTCAGGGAAGCGGCGGAAATCTTCATGAACCGCCCTGTCTCCTGAAGGGTGGGAATATCCTTGGCTCCGCAGTATCCCATTCCGGCTCTCAAACCACCCAGAAGCTGGAATACCGTATCCTCAACCATTCCTTTGTAAGCCACACGGCCCTCCACGCCTTCCGGAACCAGCTTCTTGGCATCACTCTGGAAATACCGGTCCTTGCTTCCGTTCTCCATAGCAGCGATGGAGCCCATTCCGCGGTACACCTTATATTTCCGTCCCTGGTAGAGCTCGAAGGTGCCCGGGCTCTCATCACAACCTGCGAAGATGCTGCCCATCATGCAGACGCTTCCGCCTGCGGCGATGGCCTTGGTCAGATCGCCGGAATACTTGATCCCTCCGTCCGCAATAATGGGGATCCCATATTCCTTTGCCACCTGATAGCAGTCCATCACAGCGGAAATCTGGGGGACACCGATTCCCGCCACCACACGGGTGGTGCAGATGGAACCGGGGCCGATTCCCACCTTCACCGCATCGGCTCCCGCTTCAATGAGAGCCTTTGTAGCCTCGCCCGTAGCCACATTTCCTGCGATCACCGGAAGATCTGGATACGCTTCCTTGATCATCTTCACGCAGCGGATCACGTTGGCGGAATGTCCGTGAGCGGAATCCAGGACCACCACATCCACCTTGGCCTTCACCAGGGCCTCCACCCGCTCCAGCACATTCGCCGTAATCCCCACTGCAGCGCCGCAGAGCAGGCGTCCCTGGGAATCCTTTGCGGACAGCGGATATTTAATCTGCTTTTCAATGTCCTTGATGGTAATAAGGCCCTTTAAATTGAAATTCTCATCGACAATGGGGAGCTTTTCCACCTTGGCCTTGGAGAGAATGGCCTTTGCCTCTTTCAATGTAACCCCCTCTCTGGCTGTTACCAGATTTTCGGAGGTCATGCACTCCTTGATGGGGCGGCTGAAATCTTCTTCAAATTTCAGGTCCCGGTTGGTGATAATCCCTACCAGCTTCCGTCCTTCGGTGATGGGAACGCCGGAGATGCGGTACTTGGCCATCAGCTCATTGGCATCCTTTAACGTGTGCTCCGGGGACAGATAAAAGGGATCCGTAATCACGCCGTTCTCCGAGCGCTTCACCCGGTCCACTTCCTCTGCCTGTTCCTGGATGGACATATTCTTATGAATGATTCCGATTCCGCCCTGTCTGGCCATCGCAATGGCCATGCGGTGCTCTGTTACCGTATCCATGCCTGCGCTCATCAGGGGAATGTTGAGCCGAATGGTTTTGGTCAGGTCGGTCCTCAAATCCACCTGGTTGGGAATGACCTCCGAATAAGAGGGCACCAGCAGCACATCATCAAATGTAATTCCTTCACCGATAATTTTTCCCATGGAAAACTCCTCTCTTTGCTGATTGACATTTGTTAGTATTTAATGTTAGCAAATTTTCCATAGCTTGTCAAAGGGTTCCAGCGGGAATCATTCATTGTATTTACTAATAGCTGACTGCCGTTTTCCTTATGAATCCTCACCGGTACTCCGGTCACCCGGCCTCTCCCCGTACTACCTTCCTTGGAATATAATTTCTCATGGAACGCAGGAGACGGTCATTGGGCTCAAAGATCACCTTTACGCAGTCAGCTCCCTGCTGATAGATCAAACTGTAAGTCTTTGCACCGGTACCGGAGGAGCAGTCTTTCACCTTCATGCCGCTTTTCTCATAATCCTTCAGCATATAGGAATCCGAAGGCGCCACGATCTGGATTTCATCCTTTTTGCACTCCAGGACTTTCTTTCTCCGGGATTTCGCCAGGATGCGGTCAATGCTCAGATCGCCCTCCACAAACAGATACTCATACTCTACACTGAAGTTGGTATACACAAAATAGGCGGCCACTCCCGCCGCCACCAGCAGCACCAGCCCCAGCAGAGACACAAAAGCTGCAAGCAGCGCCACAACCAGAAGCACTGTAATCCCCACCTTCGCCGGAAGAGCGTAGGGCGGGTCCTTGCGTTTCACAAGCCACTCTGCATATGCGTCTTCGTTCATTTGTTGTCCTCCTTCATTCCGCCGTCCTGAAATATCGCCGCGGATTTATAAAAAGCCCGGAGAGCAGTTCGCTCCCGGGCTTTTGGTCCATTGTATATCTGTAACAGTTCAGGAAATCCTGAATTATTTTTAGTACATTCCGCCCATATCCGGGTTGCCTGCTGCGGCAGGAGCCGGCTCTTTAATATTAGCAACTACAGACTCGGTTGTCAACAGGGTGGAAGCTACGCTGGTAGCATTCTGCAGAGCGCTTCTGGTAACCTTTGCAGGATCCAGAATGCCGGCCTTAACCATGTCAACGTACTCTTCTTTGTATGCGTCAAATCCGGTTCCAACAGGAGACTCTTTTACCTTGTTCACGATTACGGAGCCTTCCAGTCCTGCGTTGGCAGCGATATGGAACAGAGGAGCTTCCAGAGCCTTCAAGATCAGGCGGGCACCGGTCTTCTCATCGCCGTCCTCCAGGGTATCTACAATTCCAGCAACCTTCTGAGCTGCGTGTACATAAGCGGAACCGCCGCCTGCGATGATTCCCTCTTCCACAGCCGCTCTGGTTGCGTTCAGGGCATCCTCCATACGCAGTTTCGCTTCCTTCATCTCGGTCTCAGTAGCAGCACCTACGCGGATTACTGCAACGCCGCCGGCCAGTTTTGCCAGACGCTCCTGGAGTTTCTCGCGGTCGAAATCAGAGGTGGTCTCCTCAATCTGCTTGCGGATCTGGGCAACTCTTGCGGAAATCTGAGTCTTGTCGCCGCAGCCGTCCACGATGATGGTGTTCTCCTTCTGAACCTTAACGGATTTCGCACGTCCCAGCTGATCCATGGTAGCATCCTTTAACTCCAGGCCAACTTCCTCGGAGATAACGGTGCCGCCGGTCAGGATTGCGATATCCTGCAGCATCTCTTTTCTTCTGTCGCCGTAGCCGGGAGCCTTAACTGCTACTACGTTGAAGGTTCCTCTCAGCTTGTTGACGATCAGGGTGGTCAGGGCTTCGCCCTCAACATCCTCAGCGATGATTAACAGTCTTGCGCCGGTCTTAACGATCTGCTCCAGCAGGGGCAGGATTTCCTGGATGTTGGAAATCTTCTTGTCGGTAATCAGGATGTAGGGATCCTCCAGATTTGCCTCCATCTTATCCATATCGGTGCACATATAAGCGGAAATATATCCTCTGTCGAACTGCATTCCTTCTACCAGATCCAGTTCGGTCTTCATGGTCTTGGATTCCTCGATGGTGATAACGCCGTCCTTGGAAACCTTCTCCATGGCATCTGCTACCATCTCGCCTACCTCATCATCAGAAGCAGAGATTGCAGCTACTCTTGCAATCTGAGCCTTGCCGTTAATGGGCTCGCTCATCTCTTTGATGGCCTCAACAGCAGCATCGGTAGCCTTCTTCATGCCCTTTCTCAGAACGATGGGGTTTGCTCCTGCTGCCAGGTTCTTCATTCCCTCGTTTACCATAGCCTGAGCCAGTACGGTAGCGGTGGTGGTTCCATCACCGGCTACATCGTTGGTCTTGGAAGCAACTTCCTTGATCAGCTGAGCGCCCATGTTCTCAAAGGGATCTTCCAGCTCGATTTCCTTGGCGATGGTCACAC
>ERZ1643246.1529-NODE-1529-length-24960-cov-23.583297_pt1 | contig 24960 bp, 18 predicted proteins | sample MGYA00579265_ERZ1643246 | MGnify/ENA primary metagenome ERZ1643246 (study PRJEB29033, sample SAMEA4952261) | chicken gut metagenome | biome: Broiler Chicken; feature: Gastrointestinal Tract; material: Caecum | place: Ireland | collected 2018 | study: Broiler...
ACCCCTGTTTCCGCCGTGAGAGGGCGGCGTCTTAACCGCTTGACCAACGAACCTTACTCTAAAATAATACATCATCTTTCGGAAAAATGCAAGTACTTTTTTCTAAAAATTGAAGAAAATACAAGTTTCGGTTCCGCCAGGTCTGTGCATTCGCTGCAAAGACTGTATGAAAGCACAGCGCCTGCATTGAAATTTTGATTTTCAGATGTTATAATCTCAGACTGTGCGGCAGTCGCGCGGGGTTGCTGTGCATCATGAGACAAACAAATGTTCGAAACACGCTTGCGGGAGAAACGCGGATGTGTTATAGTAGATTCTGGCATCTTTTATGAAATTTTGTGACAGGGATCGGATCCCTGTAGTAATAAAACACCGAAGCAAAGGGGAAAGATAGGATGTATCAGGGAGCGATTTTTGATCTTGACGGAACTATTCTGGATTCCATGGGTGTGTGGAGACAGATTGATGTGGAATTTCTGGGGAGGAGGGGAATCTCTGTGCCCCCGGATTATCTTGAAGCAATTACGCCGCTTGGTTTTGACCGCGCTGCGGAGTATACGATCCGGCGGTTTTCTCTTCCGGAGAGCCGGGAGGAGATTGTCCGGGAGTGGTACCTGATGGCGGAGAACGCATATCGATATCAGGTAGAACTGAAGGAAGGCGCCGGAGAATGGCTGAACCGGCTGAAAAGCCTGAATATTCCGCTTGCTGTCGCGACTTCCTCAGACGAAGCGCTGTTTGTGCCTGCGTTGAAGCGTACCGGAATTTACGACTGCTTTGACGCTTTTGTGACGGTCAAAGAGGTTGCGAGGGGGAAAGGATTTCCGGATATTTACGAAAAGGCTGCCGGCCGGATCGGATGTGTTCCGGAACAATGCGTGGTATTTGAGGATATCCTGCAGGGGATTCGCGGCGCAAAAATGGGAGGGTTCTGTGCAGTGGCTGTTTATGACGAGGACAGCGCTCATGAGGAGCAGGCCATGCGCGATGCGGCAGATTATTATATTTACAGTTTCCGGCAGCTGCTGGAAGGAGATCCGGGGCTGTTTGACGGACAGTGACAAGAACAGAAAAGGAGCAGAACATGGGAAACAATCAGACATATGACGCCAGCAGTATTTCTGTGCTGGAAGGCCTGGAGGCGGTTCGGAAGCGTCCGGGCATGTATATAGGAAGTACCTCCCGCAAGGGACTGAATCATCTGATTTACGAGATCGTGGACAACGCGGTGGATGAGCATCTTGCGGGATTCTGTGATACGATTGAGGTCTATCTGGAACAGGACGGTTCCTGTACGGTGATCGACAATGGACGGGGGATCCCTGTGGGAATGCATGAGAAGGGGGTACCGGCAGAACGCCTGGTGTTTACCACGCTTCATGCAGGCGGAAAATTTGACAATACGGCGTATAAAACAAGCGGCGGACTGCACGGAGTGGGTTCCTCTGTGGTCAACGCCCTTTCTGAATATCTGGATGTGGAGATCAGCGTCGGGGGCAAGATTCATCATGATCATTTTGAGCGCGGTGTTCCGACAGTCGAGCTTGTGGACGGCCTGCTGCCGGTCCTCGGCAGAACGAAGAATACGGGGAGCAGGATCAATTTCCTTCCGGACAGTGAGATCTTCGAGCGGACGGATTTTTCCGCAGCGGAGGTAAAGAGCCGTCTCCATGAGACCGCATATCTGAATCCGAATCTGACCATCCACTTTGAGGATCGGAGAAATGAGGAACCGGAGAAGATTACCTATCATGAGCCGGAGGGAATTGTCGGTTTTGTCCGGGACATCAATCGGAAAAAGGAGACGATCCACGAGCCGGTTTATTTCAGGGGAGAAGCGGAAGGGATTACCGTAGAGTGCGCCTTCCAGTACGTCAATGAGTTTCAGGAGAACGTGCTCGGATTCTGCAACAATATATACAATGCAGAAGGCGGCACGCATCTGACCGGTTTTAAGACGACCTTTACCCAGGTGATGAACAGCTATGCGAAAGAACTGGGAATTCTGAAAGAGAAGGACAGCAATTTCACCGGCGCGGATATCCGCAACGGAATGACTGCTGTCATTTCCATCAAGCATCCGGATCCCAGGTTCGAGGGACAGACGAAGACGAAGCTGGACAATCCTGACGCCGCCAGAGCCACCGGGAAAGTGACCGGCGAGGAGGTGCCCCGGTATTTTGACAGGAATCTGGAGGTGCTGAAAAATGTGCTGGCCTGCGCCGAGCGGTCTGCCAAAATCCGCCGTTCCGAGGAGAAGGCAAAAACCAATATGCTGACGCGGCAGAAATATTCCTTTGATTCCAACGGAAAGCTGGCCAACTGTGAAAGCCGCGATCCTTCCAAATGTGAGATTTTCATTGTGGAGGGAGATTCCGCCGGCGGTTCCGCCAAAACAGCGAGAAACCGGAATTTCCAGGCGATCCTTCCCATTCGTGGAAAAATCCTGAACGTGGAAAAGGCGAGCATGGATAAGGTGCTTGCCAACGCGGAGATCAAATCCATGATCAATGCGTTCGGCTGCGGATTTTCAGAGGGATACGGCAACGATTTTGATATCACAAAACTCCGCTACGATAAAATCATCATCATGGCGGATGCCGATGTGGACGGCGCCCATATTTCCACCCTTCTCCTGACGCTGTTTTACCGGTTCCTCCCGGAACTGATTTACGAGGGACATGTATATATCGCGATGCCGCCGCTGTACAAGGCGATTCCTTCCAGAGGAAAGGAAGAATACCTGTACGATGACAAGGCGCTGGCAAGGTACCGGAAAACCCATAAAGGAAACTTTATTCTCCAGAGATACAAAGGTCTCGGGGAGATGGACCCGGATCAGCTGTGGGAGACAACACTGAATCCGGAGACGCGCCGGATGAAGCTGGTGGAGATCGAGGATGCCCGCATGGCTTCCGAAGTCACAGAGGTTCTGATGGGAACCGAAGTGCCGCCGAGAAAGGCATTTATCTACGAGCACGCAGAGGATGCGGAGCTGGATATCTGAGAAAGGGAATGACAAAGCATGGAAGAACAGATTATACGAACCGAATATTCCGAACTGATGCAGAAATCCTATATTGACTACGCGATGAGCGTCATTATTGCCCGGGCGCTTCCGGACGTCAGAGACGGTCTGAAGCCGGTTCAGAGACGGACGCTTTACGATATGTACGAACTTGGGATCCAGTATGACCGGCCTTACCGGAAATGTGCCCGAATCGTCGGAGATACGATGGGTAAATACCATCCGCACGGAGACAGTTCCATCTACGAAGCGCTGGTTGTAATGGCCCAGGATTTCAAGAAAGGGATTCCGCTGGTGGACGGACATGGGAATTTCGGCTCCATCGAGGGCGACGGCGCTGCGGCGATGCGATATACGGAGGCGCGCCTCCAGAAGATCACGCAGGAGGTTTACCTGCGGGATCTGGACAAGAATGTTGTGGATTTTGTCCCGAACTTTGACGGCACGGAAAAGGAGCCGGAGGTCCTTCCGGTCCGCGTTCCGAATCTTCTGGTCAACGGCGCCGACGGAATCGCAGTGGGCATGGCGACCAGCATTCCGCCCCATAATCTGGGAGAGGTCGTGGACGCTGTCCGGGCTTACCTGGAAAATCAGGAGATCACTGTCCGGGAACTGATGCAGTATATTAAGGGGCCGGATTTTCCCACCGGCGGAATTGTCGTCAACAAAGACGATCTTCTGAATATCTACGAGACAGGGACCGGGAAAATCAGGATCCGCGGAAAAGTGGAAGTGGAAAAAGGCAAAGGAGGCCGTCAGTGCCTCGTCATCACGGAGATTCCGTATCCGATGATCGGCGCGAACATCGGAAAGTTTCTCAATGACGTTGTCTCTCTGATCGAGACGAAAAAGACCACGGATATTACAGATATCTCCAACCAGTCCTCGAAAGAAGGAATCCGGATTGTTCTGGAGTTGAAGCGGGGTGCGGATGTGGAGTATCTGACCAATCTGCTGTACAAAAAGACACGTCTGGAAGACACCTTCAGCGTAAACATGCTTGCAGTGGCGGATAAAAAGCCGGAGACGCTGAATCTGAAGCAGATCATCGAGCACCATGTGGACTTTCAGTTCGAGGTGACCCGCAGAAAATATCAGACGCTTCTCGACAAGGAGATAGAACGCAGAGAGGTTCAGGAAGGCCTGATTCGCGCCTGCGATGTGATCGATCTGATTATCGAGATTCTCCGTGGAAGCAAGACGCAGAAACAGGTTCGGGCCTGTCTGACGGAAGGCGTTACCGAAGGCATCCGGTTTAGAAGCGAGAAAAGCAGAAAAGATGCCGGGCAGCTTCGCTTTACCGAGAGACAGACGACGGCGATCCTCGAGATGCGTCTGCAGAAGCTGATCGGGCTGGAAATCGAGGCCCTGAAGAAAGAATACAGGGAAACTGTCCGGAAAATTGCACGGTATGAGGATATTCTGAACAATTATTCGTCTATGGCGGCGGTGATTCTGGAAGACCTGGAACAGATCAAGAAAGAGTATGGAAGCCCCAGAAAGACGGCGGTGGAAAATGCCAGAGAGATCGTTATTGAGGAACCGAAAGTCGAGGAGATGGACGTTGTCTTTCTGATGGATCGTTTCGGATACGCGAAGACCATTGATGTAACCGCATTTGAAAGGAATAAGGAAAGCGCCCTTGCAGAAAACCGGTACGTGTTCCGGTGCAGAAATACAGATAAAATCTGTATTTTCACAGATCTTGGACAGATGCACACGGTGAAGGTGCAGGATCTTCCCTACGGAAGATTCCGCGACAAGGGCACGCCCATCGATAATCTCGGAAATTACAGCAGCGCCACGGAACAGATGGTATACGTGAATTCGCTGGAAAATATCAGACAGCAGAAACTGCTGTTCGTATCCGGAGCCGGGATGGTCAAACAGGTGGACGGCTCGGAATTCGATGTGGTAAAACGGACGATTGCGGCTACCAAACTGTCCGGAGAGAACGACCGGCTGATTTTTGCAGGGATCTGCAGCGAAAATGAATACGTGGTGCTTCAGTCCGCCGAAGGCTGTTTCCTGAAATTCCTGGTTCAGGAGGTACCGGAAAAGAAAAAGGCCGCCATCGGCGTCCGGGGGATCCGCCTGGCGGAGGGGGATTCTGTCGAACACGCGTATCTCCTGGTCAGCGGCATGGAATGCAGAATCCTCTACAAAGACAAAGAAATTTCCCTGAACACCCGAATCAAACCGGCCAAACGCGACGGAAAGGGAACCAGAATACGGGTATGATTCCTTTTTTTGCGGTTGTTTTTCCGTATTTTTTAAATTGTGAAAGATGGCCAGAAATGAGAACGGTTTCCTGTCGATATTCATGAAAACATAGAATTATGCTAAACTATGCCAAAATTGTTCTAACGTTTTTGAACAGATTGTGGTATGATATCTGTATAAACTTGTGATACACAGGAAAGGTAGGTTATCATGGAGAAAATTATTATTTCCGGTTTTGCCGATGAGATTAGTCCGGATCTGGACAAGCAGCTGAAGGTTGTCCGTGAACTCGGAATGGATCACATTTCTCTCCGTTCAGCGGATGGAAAAGGTATTGCCGATTATACTGCGGAGGAGTTTGCTGAGAAACTGCTTCCGCGTTTGGATGAAGCCCAGGTCAAAATTTCCTCTATGGGTTCTCCGATTGGAAAAATTCCGGTAGACAGCGAGGAAGATTTCGAAAAGCAGAAAAAGCAGCTGGAAGAAATCTGCAAAATGTGTAAGTTAAGCGGATGCCGCTATATCCGTATGTTCAGTTTCTACATCCCGAAGGATAAAAATCCCGATGATTACAAAGATGAAGTAATCGCAAAACTGAAGGAATTTGAAGAGATCGCCAGAAAATATGAGGTTGTTCTTCTCCACGAAAATGAAAAAGATATTTACGGCGACATTGCCCGCCGCTGCAAGGTGATTTTCGATGAGATCCCAAGCCCGTATCTGAAGGCGGCGTTTGACTTTGCCAACTTTGTACAGTGCAAGGAAGATACGCAGGAGTGCTGGGATATGCTCAAGGAGCACGTGGCGTATATCCATATCAAAGATGCGGTATATACAGACAATGAAAACGTTCTGTGCGGAACCGGCGACGGAAAGATCGAGCAGCTTCTGAAACAGGCGATCTGCGACGAAGGCTACGAAGGTTTCCTGACCCTGGAGCCGCATTTGGTGCTGTTTGATTCTCTTGCGTCGCTGGAGACGGAGGCAGCTGAAAACATTATCAAAGAAAATAAGGCAAAAGACGGTGCGGAAGGATATTCCATGCAGTATCATGCATTGCTTGATATTCTGAACCGGATCGGCCTTGAAAAATAAAAATTTGCTGAAAATACAGCGGAATGGAGGATAAATCAAATGGAGAAAAAAATTCGTTTTGGTCTGATTGGAATCGGTGCTCAGGGCGGAGCGTATGCAGGTTTCCTGACCGGCAGAGGCGGAATGCCTGGTATGCCGGCTGCTCCGTGTCCGCCGCACTGCGAGCTGGGCGCGCTCTGCGACATTGATCCGGAAAAAGAGAAAATGTGCAAGGAGAAATATCCGGAGTATCCGTTCTACACAGACTGGAAAGAGATGGTTGCGTCCGGAAACGTTGACGCGGTAATCACAACGGTTCCGCACTATCTGCATACAGAAATCGCTATTTACTGTCTGGAGCACGGAATGAATGTTCTGGTTGAGAAACCTGCCGGCGTTTATGCAAAGGCTGTTCGCGAGATGAACGAGTGCGCAGCAAAACATCCGGATGTGGCGTTCGGCATTATGTTCAATCAGAGAACCAATAAGCTGTATCAGAGAGTAAAAGAAATTGTAGAGTCCGGTGAACTTGGAAATATCCGTCGTTCCAACTGGATCATCAATACCTGGTGGCGTCCGGACAGCTATTACAAACAGAGTGCATGGAGAGCAACCTGGGGCGGCGAAGGCGGCGGCGTTCTGGTAAATCAGGCACCTCATCAGTTAGACCTGTGGCAGTGGATCTGCGGTATCCCGAGCACCGTTTACAGCACCTGTCTGTACGGAGCATACAGAGACAAAGACAGAGTGAAGGTAGAGGATGACGTTACGGTTATCACCGAGTATCCGAACGGCGCAACAGGAAGCTTTATCACCTGTACCCATGACGCTGTGGGAACTGACCGTTTCGAGATTGACCTGGACAAAGGAAAAATCGTGGTAGACGGAAGTAAGAAAGCTACCGTTTACAGATTCAACAAGTCTGAGACAGAGATGAATGAGACGATGTCCATGATGGATGTTGCGAAGCTGACCATGGGAAATGCTGCAGATGGCGGCGGTCTCTATACAGTAGAAGAGTTCGAGAACCAGGACGGATGGGGATATCAGCATACCACCGTTATGGAGAACTTTGCTCTGCATATTCTGACCGGAAGCCCGCTTCTGGCTCCTGGTTCTGATGGAATCAACGGCGTAAATCTTGCAAATGCGATCCAGCTGTCCAGCTGGCTTGGCAAGAAGGTTGAGAATCCTGTAGATGAGGATCTGTATCTTGCAGAACTGAATAAGAAGATTGAAGAGGAAGGACAGTTCCCGACCAGGTCCTGAAACCTGATCTGAGAAAGTATAGACAGCAGCAGTTCGGCGCTTCTTCGGGCGCACCGCGAAAGCGCTGCGGTTATTGAAGAATGACACTGAACTGCTGCTTCAGATGCGAGGTGGGTTATGAAGAAAGCAGCGGTGATTGGTCTGGGGGTGATCTCCTCGACCCATCTGGAAGCGATTGCGGCAAATGATCAGATTCAGCTCTGTGCAGTGTGCGATATTGATCCGTCTGTCAGAGAAAAAGCGCCGCAGGAGGTTCCGTTTTACACAGATTATAAGGAAATGATTCGGAAGGAGAGACCGGACTGCGTACATATCTGTCTTCCTCATTATCTCCATTATCCTGTGGCGAAAGAAGCGGTGGAGATGGGAGTGAATGTATTCTGCGAGAAGCCGGTGGCTCTGAATCAGGCGCAGGCTGCAGAGTTTGTGCAGCTGGAGAAGGATCATCCGGAACTTCAGATCGGAATCTGTCTTCAGAATCGTCTGAATGAAACGACAGAAGCTCTGAAGGAGCTGATTGACAGCGGAGAGTATGGAAAGGTTACGGGAATCCGCGGCAGCGTGCCCTGGGCCCGTACGAAAGAATATTATGATGAGAAGCCATGGAGAGGAAAATGGAAGACAGCAGGGGGCGGATGCATGATCAATCAGTCTGTGCATACCCTGGATCTGCTGTATTTCCTGGCAGGACCGATCAGCCGTCTGAAAGCATCCGTAAGCCAGATTCTGGATTACGGAATTGAGGTTGAGGACACTGTGACTGCTTCTCTTGAGTTCGAAAACGGAGCTCGTGGTCTGTTCCAGGCGACAATTGCGAACTATAAGAACGAATCTGTCCAGCTGGCCGTGGATCTGGAAAAAGCTTCTTTCCGTATGCGGGACAATATTCTGTACCGTGTGGAAGAAGACGGGACAGAGACGAAGGTTGTGGAAGACCGGAAATTGCCGGGAACCAAATTCTACTATGGCTCCAGCCATGAGAAACTGATCCGGAAATTCTATCAGAGTCTGGAGACAGGAAGCGGCGACTATATTCATGTGGCCGACGCAGAGATGAGTATCCAGCTCATTGATGCAATTCAGAATTCCGGTCGTTTTGGAATCTGGGTAACGGTATAACAGCCGGAACAGATGAAAGATCGGGCAATAAAACAGGAAGAAGGTATTTGCGATGAAAAGAGGATTAATTGGTATTCAGATGAGTACCATCAAGAAAAAAATTGATGAACTGGGCGCATATGAGACTCTGAAGAAATGTGCAGAGCTGGGATATCACTGTATTGAGATTTCTCAGGTTCCGATGACTCCGGAAAACGTAGCGGGAATGAAAAAAGCCTGCGACGAATTCGGAATCAAGGTTTCTTCCTGCACCGCAGCTCTGGAGCCGATGATGCCGGGTATGCCGGGAGAGTATCTGGTAAGCGATTTTGATAAGATCGTACAGGATTGTAAGACTCTGAACTGTGATATGCTGCGTATCGGTATGCTGCCGATGACCTGTATGGGCAACAGAGAGAAAGCCCTGGATTTCGTTAAGCGTGCCGATGAAATGGCTGAGAAGCTGAAAGCAGAAGGCATCGACCTGTACTATCACAACCATCATGTTGAGTTTGTAAGATATGACGGCGAGTATCTGCTGGACATCATCAAGAACAACACCAAATATATGGGATTTGAGCTGGATATTCACTGGATCCACAGAGGCGGTGAGAACCCGGTTGAGTTCATCAAGAAATACAACGGAAGAATTCGTCTGCTGCATCTGAAAGATTACCGCATCGGTGAAGTGAAGATGCCGGAGGGAGAATTTGATGCAAAAGCATTCATGTCTGCGTTCAACAACATTGTAGAGTTTGCTGAGGTTGGAGAGGGTACTCTTCCGATCAAAGAATGCATCGAGGCAGGTCTGGAAGGAGGAAGCGAGTACTTCCTGATCGAGCAGGACGATACCTACGGAAGAGATCCGTTTGAGAGCCTGAAGATCAGCCGTGACAACCTGATCAAACTGGGATATGCAGACTGGTTTGAGCTGGAGAAATAATGTTTCCTGCGTGCGTGTTGCGACAGCACAGGCTGCAGGAATGTGGCAACCGTTCAGCTGGCTGAACGGTTGCGGAATATGATTTCGGAAAATCGAATCAAGGGGGATTACAGGCGCTGCGCAAGCGACGCCTGCCGGGCCGCACATCTGGCAAAGAAAATCTTGTCGGGTGTGCGGCTTTTTTTTCGCTTTACATTTGAAAGAAGCTGTGCTATGATAATTCTGTAAACAATATACCCTATGGGGGTATATGAGATAAAAGGAAATGACACCGCAGAAAAGAGAGTGAAAAGAAAAAATCGATCTGCGGAAGTGTCGGGAAGGAGTGGCTATGAAACAGAAGTTTGATGTGACAGGAATGACCTGTTCCGCGTGTTCGTCCAGGGTGGAAAAATGCGTACGCCGTCTGGACGGAGTAAAAGATGTCAGTGTGAACCTTCTGACAAACAGTATGCAGGTGGAGTATGAGGAAGGGGACACCTCTGACGAAAAGATTATCGATGCGGTGGTACATGCGGGATACGGTGCAAGTGTGAAGGAAAGCGGTATAACCGCACAGAACGCTGCAGCTGCCGGAAAAACAGCGCAGGCAGCAAAGGCAAACCCGGTGGAAGAGCAGATGAAAAACATGAAAAGAAGACTGATTTTATCGTTTGTTTTTCTGATTCCATTGATGTATGTATCCATGGGGCATATGGTGGGCCTGCCGCTTCCCTGGTTTCTGGAGGGGACAGAAAACGCGGTAGGATTTGCGTTCACCCAGTTTCTGCTCTGCCTTCCGGTAGCGTTTATCAACAAGGCTTATTATACAAAAGGGTTTTCCACGCTGTTTCACGGCGCTCCGAATATGGATACTCTGATCGCTGTCGGATCGTCGGCGTCTCTGATCTACGGTATTTTTGCGATTTACCGGATCGGATACGGGCTTGGCGTACAGGATTTTGAGCTGGTGCATCAGTATCAGCACGATCTGTACTTTGAGTCGGCAGTCATGATTCTTGCCCTGATCAATGTAGGCAAATATCTGGAGGCCCGTTCAAAGGGAAAAACCAGTGAAGCGATTACAAAACTGATGAATCTGGCGCCGAAGACGGCGGTTGTCGAGCGGGAAGGCAGGGAGCTTCGGATTCCTGTGGAACAGGTGGCGGTCGGAGATACGGTGATTGTGAGACCGGGCGAGAGCATACCGGTGGACGGTGTGATCCTGGAAGGCAGCACCAGCGTGGACGAGGCGGCGATCACCGGCGAGAGCATACCGGTGGAAAAGCAGCCGGGCGATTCGGTAATTGCCGCTACGATCAACAAAGCAGGGTATGTAAAGGCGAAAGCTTCCAGAGTCGGGGACGACACTACCTTCTCACAGATTATCCGCCTGGTGGAAGATGCCAGCGCAAGCAAAGCGCCGATTGCAAAAATCGCCGACAGAATCGCAGGTGTCTTTGTTCCGGTTGTTATGACGATCGCTCTGATCACCGCTGTCGTATGGCTGGCGACCGGCGCGGAATTTGAATTTGCACTGTCCTGTGCGATCAGCGTGCTGGTTATCTCCTGTCCCTGCGCTCTGGGTCTTGCGACTCCTGTGGCGATTATGGTGGGAACAGGCAAAGGCGCGGAGAATGGCATCCTGATCAAGTCCGGCGAGGCGCTGGAAGTAACGCACAGTATTCAGAGCGTTGTGCTGGATAAGACAGGGACAATCACCCAGGGGAAACCAGTTGTGACAGATCTGATTCAGAACAGTGCCGTGATGACACAGAGACGCTTTCTTGAGATCGCCGCGGCGCTGGAGGCAAAAAGCGAGCATCCTCTTGCGGAAGCGATTATGGAGAAGGCAAAGGAAGAAAATGTTCCGGTCCCTGAAACAGAGGAATTCGAGGCGATTCCGGGAAAGGGAATCCAGGCGAAAATTGACGGCAGATGGTATTATGCGGGAAATCTCAGACTGATGAAAGAAAAAGGGATTGACTGCGAAACCTCCGGAGAGCAGATGAACCGCCTCGCAGAGGAGGGAAAAACACCGCTGCTGTTTGCAGATGAGAAGCAGGTGATCGGAGTGATCGGAGCGGCAGATATTGTGAAGCCTACCAGCGCTCAGGCAATCCGGGAACTGAAAAAACTCGGCATCGAAGTTATCATGCTGACCGGGGACAACAAGAGAACCGCAGCGGCGATTCAGCGGCAGCTGGGGATCGATACGGTAATCGCCGAGGTGCTTCCTCAGGACAAAGAGCGTGAGGTTGCGCGGCTGCAGAGCGAAGGAAGAAAGGTTGCAATGGTCGGCGACGGCATGAACGATGCGCCGGCGCTTGCGAGAGCCGACGTGGGAATTGCCATCGGTGCCGGCACAGACGTTGCCATTGAGAGCGCAGATATCGTGTTGATGAAAAATGACCTTTTGGATGTGGTGACGGCGATCGGACTGAGCAAGGCAGTCATTCGGAATATAAAAGAAAATCTTTTCTGGGCATTTTTCTATAATGCCTGCGGAATTCCGCTGGCGGCGGGCGTATTTTATACTGCGTTCGGGTGGAAACTGAGTCCCATGTTCGGCGCTGCGGCCATGAGTCTGAGCAGTTTCTTTGTCGTGATGAACGCGCTGCGTCTGAGATTTTTCCATGTGCTGAAAAAGCCGGAGGAAGTGGAGAACAGTGAGGGACATCCGGCGACAAAGGTTTCCCGCGAGAAAGAACTGCCGAAAGCGGCGGAGAAATCTGAGACAGCTGAGACCGCAGAAAATACCGGAATGGAAACGGTTTCCGTGATGCACGGCGACCAGGAAAAGATTACGGATACAGAGAGCACACGCCATATCGTTATGAAAATTGACGGGATGATGTGCAGTCACTGCCAGGCGGCTGTGACGAAGGCGCTGAACAAAGTGCCGGGTGTGACGGCGCGGGTAAGCCTTGAGGAGAATGCGGCTTATATTGATGCGTCATACGACGCGGATGTGGAACGTATGAAAGAGGCTGTGGCGGATGCAGGATATGAAGTGGTTGGAATTGAGAATGCGGAATAAAAGCCTCACAGCAGTTTGCAAAAAGAAAGGTAACAGTTCCGCTGGCTGAACGGTCACAAAGAAAGAGTAACCGGATACAGAATCGGCACCCTGTGTGAGTTGCGATAACTCTCCAGGGTGCCGATTTTCTGCAGGTCTGGAAACCGGGAATTTCCGGTTTTCAGGCCGGATGCCCACAGGAACTATGTATTCATACAATCTGTGCAGTGAATGCACAGACCTGGTTGAACTATGACTCGAAAGGAACAACGATCAGATCCTTCGGGTAATGATTCAGTACCTCGCAGCCGTTTTCTGTGATCAGAACCAGGTCCTCGATCCGGACGCCGATGCCGTCTTCCGGAAGATAGATCCCCGGTTCAATGGAGAAAACCTGTCCGGGCTGAATGATGTTCTGATTGACGGAAGAGACGTCGCCGGATTCGTGATCTTCGATACCGATGGAATGCCCTGTTCTGTGGGTGAAATAGTCTCCGTACCCTTTTTCTGTGATGTAGCTCCGGCAGGCGTTGTCCACATCGCACATCCTGGCACCTGGCCTGGCGGCGTCAATTCCTCGCTGCTGGGCCTCGCGGACAATTTCATATACTTCTCTGGCCTTGTCTGAGACTTCTCCGAGAAATACCGTGCGGGTCATGTCGGAACAATAGTGATTCAGAATACCGCCGATGTCCAGCACGACACTGTCTCCCCGTTTTCCGCAGGTGGAATCTGTGCTGTGGTGAGGGTCCGCTCCGGACTTCCCGTAGGCTGTGATCGGCGGGAAGGAAACATCCGAATGGCCGGACGCCGCATAGAGCTCACGGACAATCCGGTCCAGCTCTTTTTCCGAGTATCCTTTCCCGGTCAGGGGGATCAGCCGTTCCATCACCCGGTCGTTGGCGAGGGAAGCGTCCCGCATCCGCTGCTGTTCCTCTGCATCTTTGATTCTGCGGACGTCGTCAACAATGGAAGAACTGTTGCAGTAGGAGGATGCTCCGTTCAGTTCCTGGAGCCGCAGAAGAAATCCGGAGGGCCAGGTTTTGTCGATGCCCAGGGGACGGTCTTTTTCCGTGTACCGGCTGAGAATTTCAACGGCGTCTTCTGTGTCGTCGTACCAGACAAGTTCGGCGCCGCAATCTCCTTCCTGGGGGAACAGACGGTTGATGATCAGCTTGTGGTCTCCGCTGATATTCAGATAGAGCGCCAGCATACGTTCGCCCGGGTGAATCCATTTTCCGGTAAGATAGAAGATGGCTGCCGGATCGGAGACGATCATCTGTGTGAGATTCCGCTCTTTCATGGCTGAAAGAATACGTGGGATTCTGGATGAATTCATATCATTGCCTCCTTTTCAAGGGATCTTTGAAACCGCGCCGGACAGAAGCCGGCGGTTCGGATACCTGAATGCCAGAAAACTCCGGCGCGGAAGCATTCTTGATCCGCATATGCCGGAGTTCTGGAAGATTGCAACTGTTCGTGACGGTTTACCGGTCCGGACAGTTGCAACAGTTCAGGCAGCTGAACTGTTACGGACAGTTACAGCTTTTTGCCTGTCAGCATTTCATATCCCTGCAGATATTTATCGATGGTCTTCTGCACAATATCGTCCGGAAGCGTCCAGTCGTTATCTGGATTCGCTTTCAGCCAGTCGCGGGCAAACTGTTTGTCGAAGGACGGCTGTGCATGGCCCGGTTCATATCCTTCTGCCGGCCAGAAACGGGAGCTGTCCGGCGTGAGCATCTCATCGCCGAGTACAATGTTTCCGTTTTCGTCCAGACCGAACTCAAACTTGGTGTCTGCGATGATGATGCCGCGGGTCAGCGCGTAATCGGCACATTTCTTGTACAGAGCGATGGTGTAGTCGCGAAGTTTTGCGGCATATTCTTCCCCCTTGCCCGGGAAATATTTCTCAAGGTGAGCGATGCTCTGCTCATAGGAAATATTTTCATCGTGATCGCCGATCTCGGCTTTGGTGGAAGGGGTATAGATCGGTTCCGGGAGTTTGTCAGATTCTCTCAGGCCTTCCGGCAGTTTGATTCCGCATACGGTGCCGTCTTTCTGATAGCTTGCCCAGCCGCTGCCGGTGATATAGCCGCGGACAATACATTCGATCGGAAGCATGTTCAGTTTTTTGCACATCATGCTGTTTCCGTCGAACCGGGGCTGCTGGAAAAACTCAGGCATATCTTTGACCTCTGCCGAGATCATATGGTTCGGCAGGATGTCCTGGGTCATATCGAACCAGAACTTGGACATCTGGGTCAGAACCGTACCTTTCTTTGTAACCTGGTTTTTCAGAATGACGTCAAAGCAGCTGATCCGGTCGGTTGCCACCATAATCAGGCTGTCTCCGTTGTCATAGATTTCACGAACTTTTCCTTCTTTGATAGGTTTCATTTTCTCCACCTCGTCATTTGTATTTTTCTACATATATAAGAATACACATAAGTACAGGTAAAAAGCAATATGTTATTTATAAAATTTTCTAATATATGACTATAAGAAGTGTATTCCCCGGCACTGTGGGAGGATGCCGGAGTTTTCCGGTCCTGGATTTTTCTTGAAGATATACAGGAGATGGGCTATGATAGGATAATATAATATGAATGTTTTGCGTGATTCGCTGAAGAAAGGAGGGGCGATATGATTTTTGTGACAGGCGACTGCCATGGGGAATGGGGCAGGCTGGGAATGAAAAACTTTCCGGAGCAGAGGAGGATGACAAAGAATGATTGTGTGATTGTGTGTGGGGATTTCGGATTCTGGACGCCTTCCAGGGAGAGGGAATACTGGATGGACTGGCTGGAGCAGAAGCCCTTTACCACGCTTTTTGTGGACGGAAATCATGAAAATTTTGACGGTCTTTGTCAGTTGAAGGAGGAGACGTGGAAACAGGGAAGAGTGCACAGAATAAGAAATTCGGTAATCCATCTGATGAGAGGGCAGGTGTTTGTCATGGAAGGATACAGGTTTTTTACCTTCGGAGGAGCGCGTTCCCACGATATTCAGGGAGGAATACTGGAACCGGAGGACCCGGAATTTCGAAGAAAAAAGAGAGCGGCAGACCAAAGCGGCCTGTTTTACCGGGTGAACCATGAGTCCTGGTGGCGGCAGGAGATGCCTTCCCGGGAGGAGCGGGATATGGGGCTGCGGAAACTGGAGGCATGTGACTGGCAGGTGGATTTTGTGATCACGCACTGCTGCAGTTCGGATACGCAGGCGCTGCTGACGGGCGGATCTTATGAGGCGGATGAGCTGACGGAGTATTTTGAGAACATTCGTGGGAAACTGAGATTTCGGAAGTGGTTTTTCGGCCATTATCATATGGATCGGGAAATAAATCCGCGGAAAACGGTTGTGTATGAACAGATTCTGAGGGTTTTCTGACGGGCCTGTGATAAAAAATAAAAAAAATTAAAAAAGTTGTTGCATTTTTTCAAAAATAAGGTATAATAGTCTTTGTGCTGAGCACAAGCCGAAATAGCTCAGTTGGTAGAGCACTTCACTCGTAATGAAGGGGTCGAGGGTTCGAGTCCCTTTTTCGGCTTAGAAAAAGACCTGGTAAACATTCTGTCCGTGTTTATCAGGTCTTTTGCTGTTACGACTCCGTCAGGGACTGTGCAGTGAATGCACAGATCTGACGGAATTGTTACTATATCCCGTTTTTTGATGTATAATGAGTGTATGGATGACAGAGGGAGGATGTTATGGAAATACTGAAAAAATGTGGCTCAATACTGAGATGGGCAGGCGGCATCTTTATCATACTGATGGGGCTTGTAGAATTTTCGGCTTCGATCCCCGCAGCGGTGCTGTTTCTGATGTCCGGAATATTTGTCTTGCCGGTTACATGTAAAGGTATAAGGAGACTGGTCAGATATCCTAAAGGGGCAGCGGCAGCAGTGCCCATTGTTTTGTTTTTCTGCGCGGCGTTGGCAGCGCCGGTACAGACAACGGATGCATTGCCTGCAAACGACGACTCTGTGGCGGATATATCTGACGAAGTCAAAGCTGCTCCGATCGCTGTATCAAATGAAACGCCGACTCCGACTGCGACTCCCACACCGGAGTCAACACCCGAAATCAGGGATATGACCGTCCATTTTCTGGATGTCGGACAGGGGCTGTCTGTTTTTGTACAGTCTGATGGACAGAATCTGATTTACGATGGCGGCGACAGGGAGACTTCCAGTTTTGTCGTTGCATATCTGAAAGAGCAGGGTGTGACGACGATCGATTACCTGATCAGCAGTCACTATGATTCGGATCATGCGGCGGGGCTGATCGGATGTCTGAATGCTTTTGACGTAAAAAATGTGATCAGCAGCGATTACGTTCACGACAGTCAGACGTATGAATCTTTCGTTGCGGCGGTAAATCAGGAAGGGTTGACGGCGCAGCATCCTGCAGTTGGCACAGAGTACGACTTCGGTACCGGAAGCTTTACGATCCTTGCGCCTGCCGGGATCGACCCGGATGACAGCAACGATAATTCTGTTGCGATAAAGCTGGAAAACGGCGATGACAGCTTTATTTTTACAGGTGATGCGGAAAGTTCCAGTGAAGCGGAAATGTGCGCCTCTGGCATTGATCTGGACTGCGACGTCCTGGTTCTCGGACATCATGGATCGGCAACTGCCACCAGCTGGGAATTCTTGCAGGCAACAGTTCCGGAATATGCAATTGTAAGTTGTGGGGCGGATAATTCATACGGCCATCCTGACAAGGATACGATGGATAAGCTTCGTGATATGGATATCCAGGTATACAGGACCGATAAACAGGGAACCATTACCTGTACTTCTGACGGCACAGACCTCACATGGGATCAGGAACCCTGCAACGATTATTCTCCTGGCGATGAGAAGGATACAGGAACGCAGCCGGCCGGTGAATCGGTACCGTCTGCGCCGTCTGCCGCCGTGACGCCGGAACCCACGCCTGCTGCAACTGCAGCGCCGGAGCCTGCTGTGATTTCAACGCCGGCGCCAACGCAGACGGTCGAAGCAACGCCCGGTACCGAGGAACAGGTATGGGTATCGGAAACAGGAAAGAAATACCATAATAAGCCGGATTGCGGCAATATGAATCCGGACAATGCCCGGCAGATGACCCGCTCTGAGGCGGAGAATCTCGGACTGGGCCCCTGCAAAAAATGCTTTTAATGATATTGCAATATAAATCTGTCATATTGGAGTGTGTTTGAAACATACTTTCTGTGATCTGTACGTCTCATTGTAAGGTGTACGGTCTGCCGGAAGGAATCTTCAGACACGCTCCGTTTTTGTATCACAGGAAATTTTGTTCTTTGTCCTATGAAAACGCTCCGTGGGGGACCCTTTGTTATTCGTGCGTTTCACGGAAAGGAACGGGTGGACGGAACTGATATACAGGCAGACAAGAATGATGAAAGAAAGATCAGGAAAGACTCTGAGCAAAAGAACAGAACAACAGAACCTGGAATTGCTGGAACAGTATTTCCGGGACGGATGCAAATGGAATTGTCTTCAGAAACTGGGCGTGGAGAATGAAAAGGCCGTCGCGACGCTGGTGGCGTCCGCCATACAGGATTAATGTATTTCCCGCTATCCCCGCGTCCGCATATGCAGGAATGATTTCCGAACACAGTCTGAAGCAGACTGTTTGAATATTTATGCAAAAATATAATGTATTATGCATAATCTGGCTTTGGAAAGCAACTGAAAAACGGAAAATTTCCGGATATTTTCTGTTGTCCGGAATGCTTTTTTGCAGTAAAACTTTAGCACGGAGAAAGAAAGGCATTGACAGAACGGGAAAAAGCCAGTATAGTTAAGAACTAAAGACAGCGTCAGGAAAAATTCTCCGGAAAAACCGGATGCTTCGCTGCGGTTTATTGGTTCTGACAAATGCAGGAGTGGAAGTTGAAAACTGCGCAGGATGAAACACTTAACGGAAAAAATCTGCTTTTTCTTCTTAAAAATGATGGAATCGGATAAATATCCTGCATAAGAAGAATCGGGGATGGAGAAGCGGCGAGAGGAAAAGCCGGGACGGCAACGGAACGGCCGGAAGGAAAAGAATTCCTGCCGGTCGGCAGGATAAAACGCCGTTTGCAGACGTACGATAACGATGGAAAGGGGCAGAGACAGCTATGAGTATCAACTGTGAGAATCTGGATAAAAAGTTTGATGAGCTTGTGGAGTTCAGCAAAAGATCCGGAAAAATTGATTTATCTTTATACACTGAGTATGATGTGAAACGGGGACTTCGCGACTCCAGCGGCCAGGGTGTGCTGACGGGACTGACTGAGATTTCAGACGTTCTTGCGTTTGATGTGGATGAAAACGGAGAGAAATATCCGGTGGACGGAAGCCTGTACTATCAGGGATATAATGTCAGGGATCTGATTCATGGAACCGACGCCAGACGCTTCGGATTTGAGGAGGTAATTTATCTGCTTCTGTTCGGAGAGCTTCCCACTCAGACACAGCTGGATGAATTCAATGAAATCCTGAGCTACTACCGGGAACTGCCCGACACTTTTGTCCGGGACGTTGTCATGAAGGCGACCAGTAAAAATATGATGAACACACTGCAGAAATGTGTTCTGACTCTTTATTCCTATGACGATAATCCCGATGATATATCGATTCCGAACGTGCTTCGCCAGTCTCTGAGCCTGATTGCGAAGCTCCCGCTGATCGCGGTGTACGGCTATCATGCATATCGCCATTATCATGAAAATGAGAATCTGTTTATCCGGAATCCAAAGCCTGAACTGTCGATGGCGGAAAATATTCTGCAGATGCTGCATCCGGACGGCGCATATACAGAGCTGGAAGCAAAGGTTCTGGATGTGGCTCTGATTTTGCATGCGGACCACGGCGGTGGAAATAATTCCACCTTTACCACTCATGTGGTCTCTTCCTCCGGCACGGATACGTACTCTGCGATTGCCGCTTCTCTGAGCTCCCTGAAAGGCCCGAAGCACGGCGGGGCGAATCTTAAGGTAATGGAAATGTTTGAGGACATCAAGGCGAATGTGTCTGACTGGGAGGATGAGGAGGAACTCCGGTCTTATCTGATGAAAATGCTGGACAAAAAGGCGTTTGACAACAGCGGGCTGATCTACGGAATGGGACATGCGGTATATACCCTGTCTGATCCCAGATGTGTGATCCTGAAACGGTATGCGAAAAAGCTTTCTGTGGAGAAACAGGAGGAGAGGGAGTTTGCACTGTATGAGCGTGTGGAACGAATTGCCGGCGACTGTATCGCCAGGCGCCGCCGTCTGCTGAAACCGGTCTGCGCTAACGTGGATTTTTACAGCGGCTTTGTCTATGCAATGCTTGGACTTCCCAGGGAACTGTACACACCGATTTTTGCGATTTCCCGTATCGCCGGCTGGTCGGCGCACAGAATTGAGGAGCTTGTGAACGAAGGAAAGATTATCCGGCCGGCCTATAAATACGTGGGGCATCACAAGGAGTATCGAAGCGTGGAAGAGAGAGAAGCCTGATCCTGAAAACCCACGTAACAGTTCAGCCAGCTGAACTGTAACAAACCCACAGGTACCGGAGCATAACTGAAAAAATATCTGCAGCTGTACTGGGAAAGGAGGAAGGGACGGAGATGTCAGAAAATAAGAAAAAACGGCATATCATGGAACTGATTGGTGCGGTCTGCGTTGTGGCTGTGCTGGGCGGCGGTTTGTTCTGGCTGAAAACCCGGCAGGATGGACAGCGGACGGAGAAAACCGTGTCAGAATCTGATGAGGTACAGGAAAACAGCGCTACGGATCAGATGGCGGAAGAAACAATCGGTGACAGTCTGGATGGCAGTTCCGCGGAGACGGATGCTCAAAGTGTTCCGGAGGCGGAATCAGAAGCACCGGACAGGACGGATCCACAGGAAGCGACAGTCACACCGATACCGGCCCTGGAAGAGAGAACAGCCGGACGGTATCAGGCGGTCAGCTGGGCGCAGGCAGTGGGAGATGAGATTCTTGTCTGCCAGACGGATGCGATCGAAGTGAGGGATTCCTCCAACAATGTGGTGAAGAATTACACAGATCTTGGGCGCCTCAGCCGGGAATCTGCCGCCGTTTACTCCAACGGGCAGTTTGCCTGCTTTGCGTCGGCGGATGAATCCGGGACGGAAAGTGTCTGGAGACTGGATCTGGAAACCAGTGAGAAGGAACAGCTGATGACGCTGGAGAGCGGCAGCCGGTTTATCGGCGCAAATCAGGAATATCTTTATTATACAGCCTGGGGCGGAGACGGAATGGAGAATACGTTGAAGGCGCACCGGATCAGTGACGGCGCGGAACTGGAACTGGGAAAAAATGTGGACGAGGTGACAGTTCTTCCGGATCATGTCATCACAATGGGACTGCGGTTTGACGTCTCGCCGACAGAACTGCGGGTATGCGGACCGGACGGCAGCAGCCCTCAGGTAATCGGCGAGTATGTGAATTCGTATCTGGTGGAGAATGACAGAATTTACTATCTGGATTACGGCAGTGATTACGGATATCTTCCGTCCGATCTGAAATCCTGCAGCATGGGAGGGGAAGATGTTCAGGTTCTCGCGGAGGACCTCAATGCCCTTTCCTTCTGTCTTGCCGGGGAGGATACAGTTTACTTTGCCGGATCCTCCGAGGGAACGGATTCCTCCGGTGACGGGTACATTTTTTACAATTACAGGACCGGAGAGAGAAAAAAGGCCGCTGACAGCGGCACTTACATACAGTTTCTGTGCGAAAATGACGGAAAAGCATATCTGGAGAGAGAAAACCAGATTGTGGTGTATGATATTGCGGAAGGCAGATTTCTGGATTCCGCGTATCAGGTGCCTGACGGCAGCTATTCGGTGGAGGGATTTCTGCTGAATGGCACGTTCTGGGCGGTGCAGCAGACCTCAGATCACAGGGTGGACGTGATTCCGCTGGAAAATTTCTGAAAAACTTTTTCCATAGCAGAAAACGTGTGCCGGCGCCGGTTGCAGATGAATCATAAGATTTTGCGGACCGGCGCCGGCAGACGGATCAATGTTTTTTCAGATACTGTTTCTCTAGAAAACTGACGGCAGCATACAGAAGAGTTGCGATGATGCAGAGCACAAAGATACACATGATAACCATGTTCAGCTGGAAAACCTGGCTCCCGTAGATGATCAGATATCCGAGGCCGCTTCTCGCGCCGATAAACTCTCCGATTACAACGCCGACCAGACAAAGTCCGATGTTGACCTTGAAGGTACTCAGAAGAAACGGAACCGAGGAGGGAAGAATCACCTTTCGCAGGGTATCTCTTTTTGTTCCCCCCAATGTGTAAATCAGTTTGACCGCGTCCGGATCCACACCCTTGAATTCGCTGTAGAGGCTGATGATGGATCCGAAGATGGCGACAGACATTCCCGCCACGACGATGGTGCGCATATTGGCGCCAAGCCAGACGATCAGAAGCGGCGCCATTGCCGACTTCGGAAGACTGTTCAGCACGACCAGATACGGCTCCATGACAGAGGAAAATCTCGGACACAGCCACAGAAGCACGGCAATGCCGATGCCGAAAAGGATGACCAGAAAAAAACTGATCAGCGTCTCGGCAAGAGTGATTCCTATGTGGCGGAACAGCTCCTGTTCCCGGCACATGGTCCAGAAGGTTTCGGTGATGCGGGAAGGGCTGGAAAAGATAAAGGAATCGATCCAGCCAAAGGCAGCGGCGGCCTCCCACAGAATCAGAAATGCGGCGAGCAGGAGAATCCGCGCCGCGCGAATCTGGCGCTTTTTCTGCGTCTGCTGTCTCAGAAACAGTTCCTGGGGAGTCAGAGTTTGTTCAGGTTTCATTTTGATTCAGCTCCTTCCAGATCTGATTGAAATAGGTTTTGAACTCCGGCGCATTGCGGCAGGCCATCGGTGTTCTGTTTTCCATCCCGAAAAGAACCGGAATTTCTGCCTGAATATGTGCCGGGCGCTTTGTGAGGACAAGAACGCGGTCCGCCATACTGATTGCCTCGGAGATATCATGGGTGACCAGCAGCGCGGTTTTGCCTTCCTGCCGGATGATCTTACCGATATCATCGCTTACAAGAAGGCGTGTCTGGTAATCCAGTGCAGAGAAGGGTTCGTCCAGAAGGACAAGCGCCGGCTCCAGGACAAGCGTCCGGATCAGGGCGGCTCTCTGGCGCATGCCGCCGGACAGCTGGGAAGGCCGCGCATTTTTAAAATCTGCCAGGCCGTAAGTGCGCATCATTTCTTCGGCCTTCTCTTTTTTCTCACGGGTGACTGCATGCTGGATTTCCAGGCCAAGCAGGATATTGCTGTAAACCGTGCGCCATTCGAACAGGTGATCCCGCTGAAGCATATAGCCGATGTTGACCAGGGAATGGGCGAGAGGCTCTCCCTTCAGAAGGATTTCCCCCTGTTCCGGCTTCAGAAGTCCGGAAATCAGGTTCAGAATCGTACTTTTTCCGCATCCGCTGGGGCCTACGAGAGCAACAAATTCACCCTCGCGGACGGAAAAGCTGATATCGGACAAAACCGTGGTTTCACCTTCCAGAGTATGGTAAGAAAGAGATATATTTTTTAACTCAAGTAATGGAATCATAGATGCCTCCTTTGGAGTGTTTTGGATGGCATCCGGCCATTGAACATCGGTTCGCGACGGGTCGGATGCCTGCAGGCACTACGCTTTCATCCGGTCTGTGCGGAAAGTGCACAGAACTGGCTGAACGGTAACGGCAGTTCCTTATAAAATAATATATGAGAAAAGAAAAATTCCCGTTACAGACAAATACCAAAGCAACAATTGACTTTATCCTGCAGCCGGGGTTAAAATAGAAAGGCAAAACTGCCAGAGGTGAGGAATGGGATGGCAAACAAAAGAAATTATCAGAAGGAACTGGAACGGGTGATCGAAGGTCTGGACGGAAAAGTTCCTGTGCTTCTGCTGCACAGTTGCTGTGCTCCGTGCAGCAGTTATGTCCTGGAATATCTGTCCGAATATTTTCAGATCACTGTTTTTTATTATAATCCGAACATCTATCCTCCTGAGGAATATGAAAAGAGGGTACAGGAACAGCAGGATCTGATTCGTCGGATGGAGGTACGCCATCCTGTGGATTTTCAGGAGGGCGCTTACGATACCGGACGTTTTTATGAGATGGCCCGTGGGATGGAAGAATTTCCGGAAGGACAGGAGAGATGTTTCGGGTGCTATGAACTGCGCCTGCGGGAAGCCGCTGAGGCAGCAAAACAGATGAGAGCCGACTATTTCACGACGACGCTTTCGATCAGTCCGATGAAAAATGCGGAAAAGCTCAATGAGATCGGGGAAAGGCTGGCGCAGGAGTATGGGATCCGTTACCTGAATTCTGATTTCAAAAAGAAGAACGGGTACCGCCGTTCGGTGGAACTTTCCGGAAAATATGGCCTGTACCGTCAGGATTACTGCGGCTGCGTTTTCTCAAAAAGAGAACGGGAGCGGCAGAAAGCAAAAGCGGCGGACCAGTGAAGATATGACGGAAGGCGATTGTACGATAAGAGAAAGAGAGGAAGCAAGATGGCACAGTTATGGGGCGGCCGTTTCACAAAGGAGACGGATCAGCTTGTTTACAACTTTAATGCGTCCATTGGGTTTGACAGAAAGTTTTACAGACAGGATATCCAGGGGAGCATGGCGCATGTGCGTATGCTGGCAAAACAGGGAATCCTGACAGAGGATGAGAAAGACAAGATTCTTGAGGGGCTGCAGGGAATCCTGGAGGATGTGGAGAATCATCGTCTTGAAATCACAGAGGAATATGAGGATATCCACAGTTTCGTGGAGGCGAATCTGATTCAGAGGATCGGAGATACAGGGAAAAAGCTGCATACCGGAAGAAGCCGGAATGATCAGGTGGCGCTGGATATGAAGCTTTACATCCGGGATGAGATCCGCGAGATGGACGGGCTGGTACTGGAACTGCTGAGAACACTGCAGAAGATCATGGAAGAAAATCTTCACACGTATATGCCTGGATTTACCCATCTCCAGAAAGCTCAGCCAATCACGCTGGCACACCATATGGGGGCATATTTTGAGATGTTCCGCCGTGACCGGGGGCGTCTCCATGATATTTATCAGAGAATGAATCTCTGTCCCCTTGGCTCCGGTGCGCTTGCGGGGACCACGTATCCCCTGGATCGGGAGTACACGGCAAAGCTGCTGGAATTCGACGGAGCTACCAGAAACAGCATGGATTCCGTTTCCGACCGTGATTATCTGATCGAGCTGCTCAGCGCCATGTCGACGATTATGATGCATCTGAGCCGGTTCTGTGAGGAAATCATTATCTGGA
>ERZ1643246.1531-NODE-1531-length-24944-cov-8.954438_pt1 | contig 24944 bp, 23 predicted proteins | sample MGYA00579265_ERZ1643246 | MGnify/ENA primary metagenome ERZ1643246 (study PRJEB29033, sample SAMEA4952261) | chicken gut metagenome | biome: Broiler Chicken; feature: Gastrointestinal Tract; material: Caecum | place: Ireland | collected 2018 | study: Broiler...
CCCAGGCGCAGCAGCTTGTTGGAGATCAGACCGGCGGCGTCCTTGACGCCCGCCCTGCGCGAGTCGTTGGAGCCGACGTAGAAGAAGCGGATCGGGAACTGGATCACCATGCCGATGAGCAGGGCGATGATCAGCGGGCCAAGCAGCGAGAACCCTTCGAACTGCTTGAGGAACGTGCCGATGAACGAGGCGATCAGGGTCAGGACCGCGATGAACAGCATATCGGTGGTCGCGATGCGCTTCCACCACTTGGTGCAGAACTCTCTCATGCCTCCATTGAACAACGAGCCGCATCATCGGTCAAATGGAACATATCGATAGATATCATCATCATTTTCGATGCCAAGTCGCCGCATCACTGCAGTCTGACGTCGCGCAGCGCCGCGACGATCGCGTCGGCCAGCGCGCGCTGGTCGCGGGTCAGCCCGGACCTGGGCGTCAGCGCGTAGAAGCGCCGCACGAACTCCGGCCCCAGGTCGCGGGTCGGCACGCCGTCCGGGCATGCGGCGCGGGACACGACTGAGCATCCGACGCCGGCGGCCAGTGACGCGACGATCGAGGCGTTGCTGGCCACCTCGATCACATGGTCCGGCATGACGCCCGCGGTCTTGAAGTACAGTTCGGTGTAGTACCGGACGCCGGAGCCGTGCTCGCGCACCAGCCACACGCCGCCCGGCTCGCCGGCCAGCACCAGCCTGTCCTCGCACAGGGTGACGCGTTCCACCGAATCGTTGATGATCGGCTTCTCGACGATGCCGAGCTGCGCCTCCTTCATCCCCACCCGCTCCAGGATGCCGTCGGAGTTCATCGGCGCGACGGTCATCTCGAAGCGGCCGGTCTCGGGCAGCGCCGCCCGCAGCGCGGAGGGGACCAGCAGGGCGCCGGCCGTATGCGAGAACAGCATCGAGAAGGGTTCACGGTTGGCCCGCGCCCGGGCGATCCGCTCGCGCACGTCGCGCCAGGAGGCGCCGATATCGATGGCGGCGCGGTACAGCAGCGTGCCCGCCTCGGTCGGCGTCACGCTGCTTTTGGCGTGACGGTCGAACAGCGGGGCCCCGACCATGGACTCCAGCGCCGCGATGCGCGAGGACACCGTGGACTGCGAGACCTTGAGCTCGTCGGCGGCCATCGTGAACTGGCCGGTCTCGTAGACGGCGATCAGCGTTTCCAGCAGGGCGAACATATCTTCCAGTATCGCGCCGCAGGCGTCAGAACACGACGTAGGAGACGCCGGTCAGCGTCAGCAGGCTCGCCGCCGTGGTCACCAGCACCAGCCCGACCGCGTATTCGGGCATGTTGCGCTCCCGTTCGGCGAACATGACGAGCGCGGTCATCGTCGGCATCGCGCACACCACCGTGACGGCGTGCACCATATCCGGGTCGGGCGCGCCCAGCCCGATCATCGGCGGCACGCAGGTGAGCAGGAAGAACAGGGCGATCGGGATGACCAGCATCTTCGCCACGATGCCCACGTACACCTCGGGGCGCTTCAGCGTGCCCGCCCAGTCGCGCAGCGCGAACAGGCCGCCGATGTACATCAGCGACAGCGGTGTGGAGCTCGAGCCGACCGTATGCAGCGGGGTCAGGATGTCGTCGGGCAGGCGCACCCCGGCGAGGATCGCCAGCAGCGAGACGACGACGGCCACCAGTCCGGGGCTGAGCAGTCCGCGCAGCCGTTGCGCCAGCGGCACCGCCGCCCGGTCGGGGGCGTGGCGCTTGGCCTCGGGCGTGGTCAGCCATACGCCGTAGGTCCACATGAGGAACTGGTCGAGCAAGGCCATCAGCGAATAATACAGCGCGCCCCGTTCCGGGAACAGCGCGATGAGCAGCGGCAGTCCGACGAAGCCGACGTTGCCGAACACGAACGCCGCCTGGAAGACATGCCCGCGGTCAGCCGGCAGCCGCATGACGCGCGCGATCAGCCAGGTCGAGCCGATGAGCAGCACGTACATCACCAGCTGGAACACCAGGATGATGCCGGAGTCGAACAGGTCGTCGCGCGTGGCGCCGGCGGTGGCGTTGGAGAACACCATCAGCGGGATGCCCACCTTGAGGATGAGCTGGCAGATGCCGTCCAGCGTCCTCTCGCCGTACACCCTGCATTTCACGCAGATATAGCCGACGACCAGCATGATCGCGAAGCCGATCAGCTGGTCGAGCACGACCTGGAATTGCTCCACGGACCTTCTCCCGTTCTCTTCATATCCTTCATGCATGCCCGCCGCAGGGCGCGCCGACGTGCCTTCGACCAGGCGTTCCGGCTACAGCGGCAGCCGCGCGGCCCAGTCGCCCAGCAGGGCCTTGACCTGCTCCGGCCGGTCGATGTGCACGTTGTGCCCGGCCTCCTCGACCACCGTGTACCGCGCGTTCGGGTAGTGCGGCAGGACCGCCTCCTGGTCCTCATAGCCGACGATCTGGTCCTGACGGCCGCAGATGATCGTGGTCGGCCCGTCGAAGGTGCCGAAGGTGCGCTCCGGGTCGTCGGCCAGCCAATAGCGCCGCTCGAGCTTCGCGTAGGCGTCGCGGTCGAAGGAACGGATGCCCGGCAGCACGTACATCTGGTAGCGCTTCCACGCCTCGTAGGATTGGTTGACGCCCATGCGGATGAAATCCAGCACCTGGTCGAGCGGCAGCTTGTGCATCAGGTCGGGGTTCGGGTCGTGCACGTCGTGCTCGGCGACGCGGCGGTGCGCGATCACCGGGTCGATGACCGGCGCGATCAGCGCGAGGCCGGCGACGCGGCCGGGCATGTGGGCGATCATCTCGCGGGCGAGCGCGCCGCCCATCGAGTTGCCGACCAGCGCGAACCGTCCACGGCCGGCCAGTTCGTTGATCGCGTCCAGCAGCCAGTTCGCGTATTCGGGCAGGCCGCCGGGACCGGGCATCACCGACGTGCGGCCGTAGCCGGGCAGATCGAAGTAGATGCGCCGGGTCCCCTTCGGGAAGGCGTCGTCGAGCAGCAGCAGCGAACGATGGCCGACGCCCATGCCGTGCACGAACACGATGGGGAAGCCCTCCCCCTTGACCGCCGCGAACGGCTCCGGATCCATCATCGGTGCGTCCTCCTTGCTGGTCGCCGACGGACGGGTGCGGCCGGCCGGACGAAAGTGTCGAATGGTACGAAGTGCATCATACGCACCCCGCGGTATCGCGCGCATGTCCGGTTCCGGCATGCGCGTGTGCGGGCGCGCCGGGAATCAGGCGGTCGCCGACCCGACCGCACGGCTCCGGCATGCGCGTGCAGGACGCGCGGGAAAGCCGGTACAATGGTGCCGCTCACCTTTCGTCCTCACGGCGGGATCCGTCACCCCGCCGGATGTCGACGCCGCACCGGCGCAGCGATGCGTCCGGGGCGACATGCCCCGACCCGGCATGCAACCGGACGCAATATATCCGGATGCATCATGACCAGCCGATGCCGGCGTGCCGCGGACCGCCCCACGCCCGATTCGCCGCGCATGCCGCCGGCATCGCGATGACCAAACCGACAAGACGAAAGGACCATCATGATTGACATCGAGACCTGGATGCCCCGGGCAACGGAGGCGTTGAAAGAAGAGTTCGGCGACCGCCTGCTGTGCGTCGGGCTGCAGGGCAGCCGACTGCGCGGCGAGGCCCGGCCGGACAGCGACATCGACATCCTGATCATCGTCGACGAACTCGGCGTCGACGACCTCGACAGGATGCGCGCGGCGATCCGCCCGCTGCCGGAATCCGAGCGCGCCGCGGGATTCACCTGCGGACGGCGGGAGCTCGCCGCATGGCCGAAATACGAGCTGTTCCAGTTCCTGCACGGCACGCGCTGCTGGCACGGCGACCTCGCATCCCTGCTGCCGGCGCTCGACGCGTCCGACATCCGTTACGGGGCGCAGGTGGAGGTCGCCAACCTGTACCACATGACCGCGCATTCGTATCTGACCGTCGGGTGCCGGAAACGGGCGGAGACCACGGCGACGCTTCAGGCGTTGTGCAAGGCGTCGTTCTTCGCCCTGCAAATGGTGACGTACCTGCGCTGCGGCGAATTCGCGGCGACCAAGCGCGACTTGCTCGCGTTGCTCCGGAGCCGCGCCGACACCGACGCGGAGGATTCCGCGACCGGGATCGCGTTGCTGCGGTACAGCATGGATCCGTCGCCGTTATCGGCATGCGACGCCGCCTCGGCGCGTGAGGTGTATGGCCGTCTGCTTGATTGGTGCGCCGCCCGGCTGCGCGAATTCGGCGGGGCATGCTGATCGGCCGGATGCCCGGGCGTGTTCGGGAGTGTCCGACGCCGGCAGCGCGGCATTCGGCGCCGACGTCGCCGCCGCAAACGGCCACGCACGGTCCGATTGCGGGTTATCGCATCTATGTGTAGCGAATTCGGGGGCCTGCAGACACCCATTCGCGTTAGCTGAGTCCTCGCGAAGCCCTTCCCCCGAGTAGCGGCCGCCATTTCTCGCCATTCATATCCGGGACATCGCTGGTCCGATGCCCCACATAACGCGATTGGGTATCCGCAAGGTCCCGAATCCACTACACATAGGCGACATACGCATGATGTGATGTGTCGCGCAAAACCGCGCTTACGGGAGACGACGGCGACCATGGCGCGGACGACCGCCGACGGAACACGGCGTCGGGTTCAAGGACACGGCCGATTTCGGACATGCCGTACTTCCCCTCCTTGTTGTCGGCATCGGACTCACCGCTCACAACGATAATCCCCCCGTGACTCGACGCAAACGCATCACACAACCGTTTACGGCATGCCGTGAAAGCCGCTGACCGCTGCAATGGATGGCGTCCTTCCATCGCGCTGACCGATCACCGCCCGGAACCGTGCGGGGGCGGAATCATCGGAATCGGCTGACGGTCATTTGATGCGGGTGATCCTGTCGCCCTTGACCAGGTACGCCCTGCGGGCGATGTCGATCATCGGCTGGTCAGGGCGGCTGTCCGTGTAGAACTCGTCAATCACCGCGTCCTCGCCGTAGATCTCACGGAACCGACGCACCTTGTTCGTGCTGAAGTTCAGATACGAGATCTCCAACGTTTCCGGATCGATCGTCGAGGCGATCAGATGACGCACCCCGAGCCGACGGCACGCCTCCCCCACTGTCAGATCGAACGACGCCGTGATGACCACGTCATCCGGCCGCGGCACATACCACGACTTGATCTTGCGGAACTTCCGATCCCAGAACAAGGCCGACAGGACATCCAGACCCCCATGGCCGACATCCGTCCCCGCGACCCCGGACACGGCCGCCCCGCCGCCCCGCACGCCCGCAGCCGGATTATCCGGGCCCGCCTTCGGAATCGGGTTCGGCTCGAAGAACGCCAGCGTCGGTTTCCCCGTCCGAAGCCGGCGCCGCGCACGCCCCAGACGCCGCGACGTCTCCAGATCCACCAGATAACGCCGGATGACCGCGTCGAGCCTGCGCTCCATCTGCGACAGCTCGGCCCTGCCGATCTTGTGGCGGATGCCGCAACCGAGCACCGGGGCGATGTACCGCAGCACACGCGGCTCGTAACGGACGCTGAACAGATACAGATCGAACAGGCTCTCCCCGTCATAGATCGTGCCGTCGAAATCGAAAACCCTCATTCATCCACCATTCTGCACGCCGTCATGCTCGTCTCCCGGGCCGTTCCCGTTTTCATCCTACCCGTGAATCCGGCGGCCGGAAGCGGAAGAACATGAACATTGCACAAACTGCGGACGGCACGGCACAGTCTGACGGCGTGATGCCCGCAATCAGCCCCGGCCGTCCACGGCTGCCGGCCGCCGCCGGCGGCGTCGAACGGCGCGTTCGTCCGGCATGTCACGGGACGCGATCGCGTCCCGCGACGGCGGATGCGCGGATGAACGACGCATGGACCAGGTATCATGAAAGAAATCCGTGCACCTCGTCGATCCGTGCAGTTTCCGATCGATTCCGCACGTCGGGGATGAAACCATCCGACGGCAGTACCGGCCCACGTTCCGCCCGAAACCGATTCTTGTCGGCGGGCATCACGACAGGAGCATCATGTCCACAGCAGCACCGACGCATCCGCGTCATCCGTTCTCCGCACCGCACGCATCGCGTCCGTCGATGACGAACCGTATCCGTTCCGCCATCGCGGTCACGGCCGTCGCCGCGTTGACGATGGCCTTCTCCGCCTGCTCCGCGATGGGAACGGCCGACGATCCGACCGTGCCGCCCAGTCAATGGACGTCTTCAAACAGGCCCGTCGCGTTCCCGCAGGAGGACGCCGACGCCCATCGGGACGTCGCGCCGTCGACGGGGCTGTCCGGCGAACATGGTCTGGTCTGGTTCCATTACGCCCCGGTCGACGACGACCGGATGCGCGTGTTCTTCCCGGCCGCGGAGACCGACGCCTGCGGATACCGCTCCGTGCTCCGCGAGACGAGCGACGTCATCGCGGTGGCCGTCGTCGAAGGCTCGGCCGCGCGGTCCGCGGCCGACGGCGGGACCGCTGACGGCGATCTGTCGGCCGGTTCCGGCGACGTCATCGGCTGCGACGCGTCCGCACGCGGCGACCGCCTGTCCTCGATGCTGCTGTCGCTGCGCGCTCCGGTCGGAGACCGCGACGTCATCGATCTCGCCGATCTGCCGGCGGCCGCCGACGGCTACGCCACCGACGCGTCGGCCGTCCCCGAGGTCCTCATCGCCGACCGACCGGATATCGACATGATCGTCATCCAAGGATACGGCTACGTCAACGTCGCCGGCAGGGGCGACGCCATACCCTCCGCAGACGATCTGCGCGCGGTCAGCGCGATCGGTCGCGTGACGGGCGCCGACGGTTTCTTCGCCGACTGGGATGCGACGGCGCTGCCGCCGGGCACCGTCGTGTCCGTCGACGCCGACGAACTGCCGGAGGGGTGGAACGGCGATGACGGCGACGCGACGTCGGACGTGTTCGGCTCGGATGACCCACCGCTGATGGTGTACGCCGAGGTGGACGGCTCGCCGGTGCCGTACCAGCGAGCCGTCGAGGGGTGACCGGCTGGCGGCCTCGCAAGGGGATCGGGCGTCCGGCGTCCGGAAGAGACCTGCGACGTGCGCAGGAGGGCAGGGCCGTACGGCGGCCCGCTTACGACGGCGCATGACTGCCCGTCGACCATGCGCTCGCCGTATGGATGCCCGCGCATGCCGGACATTGGCCGGACGGCGTCGGCGGGCATAGGCTGGGGATACCTATGGTCTGGGATGTCAACGCAACGAAAGGAGACCACCATGACTGACACCGCCGCGGAATCCGCGGACATGCAGTACGCGCCGCTCGGATGGTCCGGCATCCGGGTGTCCCGGATATGCCTCGGGGGCATGAGCTTCGGCAGGGCGTCGTCCGACTTCCACCAGTGGACCATCGACGAGGACGGGACGCGCGAGGTCATCGCCCGGGCGCTGGACCGCGGCGTCAACTTCATCGACACCGCGAACTGCTACGCCTTCGGCACCAGCGAGGAGTACATCGGCCGCGCGCTGAGGAAGCTCGGCGTCCCGCGCGACCGCGTGGTGCTGGCCAGCAAGGTGTACTTCAACGACGGGCACCTGTCGGCCGAGGCCATCCGCCGGGAGATCGACGGCACGCTGCGCCGGCTCGGCACCGACTATCTGGACCTGTACATCATCCACCGCTACGACTACGGCACCCCGGTCGAGGAGACGATGGAGGCGCTCGACGGCCTGGTGCGCGCCGGCAAGGTCCGCGCGCTCGGCGCCAGCGAGATGTACGCCTACCAGCTGCAGAACATGCAGATCGCGGCCAAGGCGAACGGCTGGACGAAGTTCACCAGCATGCAGTGCCATTACAACCTGCTGTACCGCGAGGATGAACGCGAGATGATCCCCGTGTGCCGGCAGTACGACATGGCGGTCACGCCCTATTCGCCGATGGCGTCCGGGCATCTGGCGCGGCCGACGTGGGAGTCCTCGTCGAAGCGCGGCACGACCGATGCGACGATGCGCGGCAAGTACGATGCGGCGCGCGAGCAGGACCTGCCGATCATCGGTCGCGTCGCCGAGGTCGCCGAACGGCTCGGCGTGCCGATGGCCCGCGTCGCCCTCGCCTGGCATTGGGCCAAGGGCATCACCGCGCCGATCGTCGGCTGTTCGAGGCCGGAGCGCGTGGACGACGCGGTCGCCGCGCTGGACGTCAGGCTGAGCGCCGAGGACATCGACTACATCGAGGAGCCGTACACCGCGCACGAGCTCGTCGGTCCGCTCGCCCGCCCGGGCGAGAAGGCGCTGGCCGGCACCAACGACCCGACGAAGGGTATGACGAAGGTGGTGTGAAGCCAGTTCACGGGATTGCGCGTCACAATCCCGTGAACCGAAAGCAACCGGCGCGACGGCGTTATGCCGCCAGAATTCCCCATCGAACGGCACAGGGTCCGGTTCACAGGATTCATTCCCGAAATCCCGTGAACCGCCCCCTACCATGCCGTCCCTCCTCGACACCGAACGACGACCCGATTCTGGTATCATGGACACCACTGCCATACGGCGACGACATCGAAAAAGGACAATGATGACCATACTCGTATCGGGACTGATCAACATCGAGACCACGGTGGCGGTGAGGGGATTCCCAATTCCGTACTATCCGATCGACTACCCGTTCTTCGGGGTGTCCAGCGAGGTCTCCGGGGTCGCGTTCAACATCGCCCGTGCGTTGCGGGCGCTCGGCGACGACGCGGACCTGCACACCTTCATCGGGCCGGACGACGAGGGCCGCCGGGTGCTCGACACGCTCGCACGCGACGGCATCGGCGCCGAGCATGTCCGGCGTGAATTGAGCCAGACCGCGACCTCGGTGGTGCTGTACGATCCGAGCGGACGGCGTCAGGTCTATTGCGACCTCAAGGACGTGCAGGACATGGATCTGCCGGTCGACGGGCCGCAGGGCGCAACGGTTCGAGAATCGCTGGAGTCCGCGGACGTCGTGGTGGCGTGCAATACGAATTTCAACCACGGCCTGCTGCGAGCCGCCCGGGAATCGGGGCGGACGGTCGCCACCGACGTGCATGTGCTCGCCGACATCGACGACGAGTACAACCGCGACTTCATGGATGCGGCGGACATCCTGTTCCTCAGCGACGAGCGGTTGCCCGAACCGCCCGCCGATTTCGCCCGCAGATTGGCCGACCGGTACGCGCCGCGCATCATCGTCATCGGCATGGGAGGCAAGGGCGCGCTGCTGCATATGCGCGAGGCCGACGAGACATGGATGCTGCCCGCGGCGCCGGCGGCCAAGGTGGTCAACACCGTCGGCGCCGGCGATGCGCTGTTCTCGGCGTTCATCCACTGCACGACGGCGGGGTTCGCGCCGGTCGAGGCGCTGCGGCGCGCCGAACTGTTCGCGGCGTACAAGATCGGGTTCAACGGCGCTTCGGTCGGATTCTGCGACACCGCGACCGTCGAGACAATGGCCACCGACCCCTCATGGGCCATCAAGCCCGAGCGCGTGGCGTAGTCGCCGCGGGTTCCCGATTCAAGGGATTCCGGTTCGTGGGATTCCGACAATGATCTTCTGAACCGGGAACCGTGTTCGCTTGCAGACCCATCCGTTGATATTCCGCCAATCAACACATCGATCTGTTCAACGAAAACGGCGCCTGCACCAAGCAGCCTATCAACGACCTAACGGCATCTACCAATACGACGGCCAAATCCGTTCTGCGGTCCGCAGGCTCATCGAAAACGAGTAACCATTTAGTGCGTAGTACAAAACTTAGAAGGGGTATATAAAGTAAACGGTGGTTTTGCGTGGGAGCCTACTGAAGACATGGCGGTCTTACTCTAAAGGAAAGGGTGGGATTGTTTCGTGTCTTTTCGTTCGCCATGGTATGATGCCTACTATAAAGTTATTGGTGGCAGGGAAGGAATGCCATGGCGGAGGCCGAATCCGAATACGCCGTCGAGAAGCATCTCATCGAACAGCTCTCCCACATGGGATACCGGTTCGTCAGGATGGGCAACCACGACGACCTGCTCACGAACCTCAGGGAGCAGATATGCAAGGTCAACCGGGACAAGCTCGTCGAGGCGAAGGGCGAGGCGTCGTTGTCGGATTCCGAGTTCGAACGTGTGAAGAACCGGCTCCTCAACCACACGGTCTACGAGTCGGCGAAGATCCTGCGCGAGAAGTGGATCCTCGATCTGGATAACGGCGAATCCGTCTATCTGGAATTCCTCACGAACGACTACGAGAGAAACACCTATCAGGTCACGCATCAGGTGACGATGGACAAGGAGCACGTGGAGGACGTCGACCAGACGAACCGTTACGACGTGACGATTCTCATCAACGGCCTGCCTCTCGTGCAGATCGAGCTCAAGCGTCCGGGCGTCGAGATCAACGAGGCCATCAACCAGATCAACCGGTACCGGACCAAATCATTCTTCGGCCTGTTCAAGTTCATCCAAGTGTTCGTCGTGTCCAACTCCGTGCAGACCAAGTACTTTGCGAACGAGAACGATCTCGACAAGCGGGGCGGGGTCCGCCGCATCCTCAAGTCGCTTGTCTTCTACTGGACCGACGAGAACAACAAGCGCATCAACACGCTCGCCGAGTTCGCCAGCGTGTTCTTCACGAAGAACGCGATCACCGAGCTCCTGTGCGACTATTTCGTCGTCAAGGAGAGCGAGCCCGACCTGATGGTCATGCGACCGTATCAGATATTCGCGGTGAAGGCCGCTCTGCGCCGCGTGCTCATCGAGGACATGAACGGCTACGTCTTCCACACCACGGGTTCGGGGAAGACGCTCACCTCCTACAAGCTCGCGTCGATCCTGCGCGACAGCGGCAAGATCGAGAAGGTGTTTTTCCTCATCGACCGCGCCGACCTCGATGAGCAGACGGTCGACGAGTACAACTCCTTCGAGGAGGGGTGCGTCGACAACACGGAGAACACTCGTTCCCTCGTCAGCTCCCTCAAGGACTCCAGCAAGACGCTCATCATCACGACGATTCAGAAGATGGCGACCGCGCTGCGTTCGGGCAAGTATGACGCCGTGCTGGACGAGTACGCCGACCGGAAGTGCGTCTTCATCATCGACGAGTGCCATCGCAGCCAGTTCGGCAAGATGCACGCCTCCATCAAGCGGCGTTTCCACAACGCCAACTTCATCGGTTTCACCGGCACGCCCATCTTCAAGCAGAACAAGGGGTCGAACGACCGGACCACGGCCGATGTCTTCTCCGTGCCCAACGACCCCGAGGCGGGCACCGCCGATTCCAAGGCGTGCATCCACCGCTACATGATCAAGGAGGCCATCGCCGACGGCAACGTGCTGCCGTTCTCCGTCGAGTTCATGCGTTCCATCGCCGTCGAAAAGACCGGGGACGAGACCATAGACGCGGACCGTCTTGACGACGCCGACTACTGCCGCCGCCACAACATCGACGTCGGCGCGCTCTACCATGACGAGAAGCGCATCGCCAACATCTCCGACGACATTCTGGAACATCTCGCGCAGCACACGCGCCCCGAGGGCACGGACGTGTACACGGCGATCTTCGCCATCGACAAGATCAAGTACCTCATGGCCTACTACCGTCGCATGAAAGCGCACCGGCTCGCATGGGATCCGGAGACCAACCCGGACGGGTTCCGCATCGCCGCGATCTTCACGTTCCAAGCGAACGAGGAGCTGGACGAGGCCGGCGAGGACAAATACTCGCGTGACGAGCTTCAGGAGTGCATGGACGACTACAACGCCATGTTCGGCACCGATTTCGACGTGTCGAACTTCGACTCGTACCGCAAGGACATCTCGAACCGGATGAAGCAGAAGGACCTTCCCCAGATCGACCTGCTGCTCGTGGTGAACATGTTCCTCACCGGGTTCGATTCCAAGCCGACGAACACGCTCATCCTGGACAAGGACCTGAAATGGCACAGTCTGGTTCAGGCGTACTCGCGCACCAACCGCGTCGACAAGAAGACGAAGCGCTTCGGACAGATCGTCACCTACCGCAATATCAAGAAGGCGCAGGACGACGCGCTTGCCCTGTTCTCCGGGGACGGGAACCCGGACGACTACCTGCTCCAGAGCTACGACTACTACGTCGCCGAGTACCGCAAGCAGGTCGAGGCTCTTCGCAATATCGCGGAGACGCCGGATGACGCCGGATACCTCCAGAGCGAGGACGACCAGCGCTCATACGTCTTCGCGTTCCGCCGGCTCATGGGCACGCTCGCCACGCTCAAGACGTTCTCAAGGTTCGACTGGGAGGACCTTGACGTGTTCATGGACGAGCAGACGTACACGGGCTACAAGTCGTGGTATCTGGAGTTCTACGACCGGCAGAAGCGCGACCCCAAGGACAATCCGGTGCTCGCGGACGTCGATTTCGAGATCGAGCTGGCGCGCACCGACCGGATCAACGTGGTCTACATCCTGCACCTGCTGAAGGACGTCGACCGGACGGACGAGGAGGAGACCGCGAAGGCGGTCGACCTCATCCTGCGCGAGATAGACCGTTCCGACAACGAGCGTCTGCGCGTCAAGCGCGGGATCATGAAGGAGTTCGTGAGCAAGAGGTTCTACGAGCTTCCCCCCGACGCGGACATCGAGACGGCCTACCACGATTTCGAACGCGACTCCATGCAGGCGAGGATCGAGGCGTTCGCCACCGAGAACGGGCTCGACGAGCGGCTGGTCGGCGAGGTCGTGCAAGACTACTTCGCCAACCAGAAATCATTGACTGACGAGGCCTTGCGGCAACGGCTCAAGGGCATGGGCTTCGGCTTGCTGAAGCTCAAGAGCGTCACCATGAAGCTCTCGCAGTTCGCCAAGGAAATGCTCGAACTCTACACGGCCGAAGACAACTAAAGGGGAGACTGAATAATGTCGGCAAACACGTCACGGAAACTCGCCCAGCAGATCTGGTCCATCGCCAACGACCTCCGCGGCAACATGGACGCCTCGAAGTTCAAGGACTACATCCTCGGCGTCATCTTCTACCGGTACCTTTCCACGCATACGGAAAAGTACATGAACGATGTCCTGAAGAACGACGGCGTCACCTACCGGGAAGCGCTCTCATCCCCCGACGTCGACCCCGAATTCGCCAAGGAGACGAGGGACTGGGCCCTTGAAAACCTCGGATACGTCATCGAACCGGACATGCTCTTCGACTCGCTGGTCGAGCAGATCAGGAACAAGACGTTCACCATCGAGACGTTCGAAAGGGCCGTCACGCAGCTCACCGGCTCCACAATCGGACGGAAATCCCAGTTGGCATTCGAGAACCTGTTCGACGCCATGGACCTGCGGGATACCAATCTAGGCAAGGAGGTGTCGGACCGCACTGACCTCATCTCCAAGGTGATCCTGAAGATCCATGACACGCCCCTCGCGTCCGCGTCGGAGGCCGGCGACGTGCTGGGCACCGCGTACATGTACCTGATCGGACTCTTCCAGTCGAACGCCGGCAAAAAGGGCGGCGAGTTCTTCACACCGACCCCAGTGTCGACGCTTCTCGCACAGCTCACCACTATAGGCCTCACCGAGGTGACCAATGTCAGCGACGGCTGCGCGGGCTCCGGCTCGCTTCTGCTGGAGGTCGCGCGGCACCTACGCCATGGCAAGGTCTCCCACTACTATGCGCAGGAGAAGATCAGTGCCACGTTCAACCTGCTGCGCATGAACCTCATCATGCACGGGATCGACTACCAGCGGTTCACCGTCTTCAACGACGACACCCTCATCCACGACAACTTCTACGAGAACGGCAAGCCCGTCCTCTTCGATATCCAAGTGGAGAACCCGCCCTACTCCGCGCAGAACACCGCTTCGGACGAATCGTATCTGGACGACCCCCGGTACAGGGCGGCCGGATGCCTCGCGCCAAGCACGAAAGCGGACCTCGCCTTTGTGGAGTCGATCGTCTATCACATGGCCGACGACGGACGCGCGGCGATCCTCCTGCCCCATGGAGCCCTGTTCCGCGGCGGTACCGAGCTCGACATCCGCAAATACCTCATCGAACGGCTCAACGTCATCGACGCCGTGATCGGATTGCCGGCGAACATGTTCCACGGCACCGGCATCCCCGTATGCGTCCTCCTGCTGAAGAAGAACCGCAACGGGCACTCGGGGAACATCCTCTTCGTCGACGCCGCCAGATACTTCCTGAAAGAGGGGAAGAACAACACGCTCCGCGCGTGCGACATCAAACGCATCGTGGACTGCGTTCGCAACCGTGCTGACATCCCGCATTTTTCCCGCAAGGTGGCGCTTCCCGAAATCCAAGAGAACGACTACAACCTGAACATCCCCCGATACGTTGAAGCCCCCGACACCGCGGAACTTTGGGACGTGTATTCGCTGATAGCCGGCGGGCTGCCCGTCGCGGAGGTCGCCGCGCTCCAACCGTATTTCGACGCCTTCCCCGGACTGAAAGAAGAGCTGTTCGAACGTCAAGGACACACATACGGTCTCCGTGGTGACGTACAGTGCATCGTGCGGGATAACGAAGCTGTCAAAAGCTACGTAGCGGATTACGACGCCACCGTCGCGTCGCTCAGGAATTCAACGACCCACGCGCTTATCGATGACATGGATTCCATCAATGCGGACACTGAGGACAGTTTGGTGGAAGAACTGTTCACCGCTTTGGAGGGTGTGCCGTTCATCGACCGTTACGATGCCTATCAGTATCTCAATGACGCTTGGCAGGACATCCTCCCAGATTCGGACGTCATCAGGGACGAAGGCATCAGTGCTGTAAGGGCGTATGTGTCCAACAAGGTGCTTAAGAAGAAACAGAAGAGCAAGGAACTGATCGAGGTACCAGACGGCTGGACTGGACGGATCATCCCCTTCGAGCTCGTGCAGGAAACGTATCTCGCCGAAGAGCTCAAGGAACTCAAGGAGCTCAACGCCTCCTGCGAAGCCGCGCAAACGGAGCTTGACGAAGCGTTGGAAGCGCTTACCGACGAGGACAAGCAGTTCGAGTTCGACGGCAACGGCATCTGGGACACGGACGAAGACAAAGGCGAGGACAAACTCAACGTCAAAGGGCTGAACGCCGTCATCAAGGGGCTCAAACGCTCCTACGGCAGTCTGGACGGCTTCGACGAGGACTCGACCGAGTACCGTATAGTGACGCTCCAGCAGAAACGCACTGCGGCTACCACGGCCAAGTCGAGGCGCACGAAAGCATTGAACCTCATCGAGCCGAAGACTAAGGCCGTTATGGATGGGCTTTCTGATGATGAATGCGTCAGATTGCTTGAACATAAATGGGTCGATCCCTATATCAATGGAATTACCCTACTTGCCCGAAATGTCGTGACAGAGTTTGTTCGTAAGGTCAAGGCCCTACAAGACAAATACGCCGTGACCGGCATGGAGGAAGCCGAAGAAATCTCATCCTTGGAAACCGAGCTTTCAGGCGCGCTGGGCAAACTCCGCGGCAACGAAACAGACGAGACTGGCTGCACCATGTGGGCCAACTTCCTGCGAGGTGAATGACATGAGTGAAAACCAAAACACACCGGGCCTGCGTTTCGAAGGGTTTGCTGATCCATGGAAGCTGATTAAGCTAGGAGAGTTATTTCAGGCACTTCCTTTCAAACCGTTTCTTAAAGAACCAGAAGAATACGGTAAATACGAAGTTATTCAACAAGGGAATAAGCCTATCATAGGTTTTGCAAATGGGAATCCTTGTACCGAGTACAAAGATACTGTACTTTTTGGCGACCATACGTTGTCTCTCTATAAGCCTCAAAAACCTTTTTTCGTTGCAACTGACGGAGTTCGTATACTTAAAGGTAAGCAAAATATCGATGGCTATTATTTGTTGTCATTATTAGAGCGACACAAACCACAAAGCGAAGGATACAAAAGATATTACAACATTCTCGTAAATGTCGAATGTTTTACGACATATGATGTTCATGAGCAAGAACAAATCGGTAGTTATCTCGATAATTTAAATTACTTTATCACCCTTCAACAGAAAAAATGCGAGCGTTTGCAGCATTTGAAGCAGGCGCTCTTGCGGAAGATGTTTCCGAAACCGGGCGAACAGGTACCCGAACTGCGTTTCGAAGGATTCACCGAACCATGGAAGGAACGGAAATTGGGGGAGCTGTCAGATGAGTTCGAATATGGCCTTAACGTTCCGGCTACGGCTTTTGATGGTAATCACAAGTATCTCCGTATTACGGATATAGACAATGAGACTCACAGGTTCGATATGAGTAATCTAACGTCTCCTTTAGCAGATTTCGAACAGTGCGAACAATATAGACTCAGGGAACATGATTTGCTGTTCGCGAGGACGGGGGCAAGCGTCGGAAAAACCTACCTGTATCGACCTTCAGATGGCCTGACATATTACGCAGGATTCCTTATTCGTGCACATATTCATGATGATGTTTCGTCCAATTTTGTATTTCAGAGCACTCTGACAGAACGATATCAACAATTTGTCACTGTAACTTCGCAACGTTCTGGACAACCGGGTATTAATGCGCAAGAATATTCCGAGTTTGTAATTCCAGTCCCCTCTGTCTCCGAACAGCATGCAATCGGCTCGTTTTTCTCACACATGGATAGCCTCATTACCCTTTATCAGCGTAATTATGAGCGTTTGCAACACCTGAAGCAGGCGTTGTTGCAGCGAATGTTCGTGTAGATATGTGGAAGGCCCCGGAAGGGGTCTTCCTGTTATTCGTCGAGGAAGTCCTTGAAGGAGAAGCGCCCCCTTGAGTCGAGCCTGTAGGTGTTCAGGATCGCCTTCTTGCGGAGGACTTCGAAGCTGTATCCGCGTCCGTCGCGTGCGATGGTGCGTATCCTGCGGTTGAGGCTTTCGGTCTGGGCGTTGGTCCGGTCCATGTCCGGGTAGTCGAAGTAGGCGAAGATCTCAGAGGACCAGTTTTCGACCGTTCGGATGAACTCGTCATAGGCGTTCACGTCGGCTTCCGCGCACGCCTGCTTCCACTCCGTGAACATGTCCCTTGCCTCCGCGGAGTTTCCCGCGTCCGAGTAGATGTCGCGGAACGTCTCCTTGAGCAGGTAGATGTTTCGGAGCTCGGGATACTCCTCCAAAAGGGTGTTGAGGTCGCGGCCCTGCTGGATCGTAAGATCCTCGTGGTTCCTCAGCATGAGGAACCTGTTGTGCTTGAGGGCCTTCCGGTCCGGCGTCTTGATCCTCCGGCAGATGCTCGCACGGACGGAATCCATCGACCTCATGAGGTTCTTGATGACGTGGAAATGGTCGATGACGACCGGAACGTCGGGGAAGACCTCGTTCACGGCATCCCGGTAGGGCTTCCACATGTCCATCGTGACGAGCTGGAGGTTCTGCGGCTCCTCCATGCGCCGCAGCGTGCCGATGACCGACTGCTTGGTGCGTTTCTTCGTGAATTCGAGGACGCGCCCCTCGGTCCTGTCGACCTTCACGAACACGCCCCGGTAGTCGTCTTCGAGATGGACCTCATCGATGCCCAGAACCGTAGGCGCGACGAAGCGGTGCTCCGCCATCAGAACGTCCGTGAAGTCGTTGAAGATCGTTGCGACGGTGGTGATGCTGGTGTGGTAGCGGTCGGCGACGGCGGCGAAGGTCTCGTTCAGGGAGTCCCGCTGTATGGCCTCGACGAGCCTTTTCGTCATCCGGCCGTGCAACGAGGGGTAGTCCACGCGGATCAGGTTCCCGCAATCCCGGCAGCGGTACGTCCTTCCCTCGATGAGTAGCCCGACCCTATGGCCGAAGTTGTCGAGGTCCTGCACGCTTCTGTTCTGCTTCTTGTGCACGTGGACGGAGACGCTGCCGCATTCGGGGCAGACCTCCGGCCTGTCCTTCGGCACGAGGATGTAGAGGAGGTCTCCGTTGTCCTTGCTTTTCTTGTCGATGGCGTTGAATTCCGGAAGGTAGACGTCCGGGTAGATGACTGCCGACGTGTCGTTGATGCTCATTGCCGGACTCCCTATCCCACCAATATCCTTAGAGATATACCACCATTATCTTTAGATAACTATACCTCATTGCGGCCAAGGGGCGAGTCCGTCAAACCAAGCGAAAACCACCTTTAAATTGAGAGAATCGAAAATAGTAGAGCGTGAACGAAGAGCAAAAACCCACCAATTAATTTAGATACCCGTAATATCTTTTACTCGGGTTCCTTCCTCGTCAACAATTACAGCCCTGAGGTTTCCGTCTACCTGTCTCGATTCACCTACCTTGTATTTCCCTTCATTCAGCTTTTGCCTAATATTAATTGGAAGGGAATCAAAATCGGGCAACAGCTCTGTTGTACCTTTAGAAATAACTTCTGCGCTATGGACCACTTCTCCGATTAACCCCAGGTCTGCCACAGGTATGTCTACGACAATATCAGTTACCGAATCAGAACGGATGGCTGCACTCAGCTGCTGGATATAGCCGTCGAAGAAATCGCTCATTGCAAGAATGTCATCGCCATACTTGTCTTCGTCCGTGACAAGAATACGGACTTCTCCTTGAGTTACAAGCTCTTGCGAAAGACCTTCACCGTGTTGCTCATTCTCCATACGCACTCACCTAACTAATTCTATGCTGCGGAATGAAACCGCAATCACAATTTCTCTCAATAATAGGTTATCTGTTGTTCGCGAAACCATACATCTTTGTCAAAAAGTTTCTCGACGTTTACATCTTCCGAATCATCGGTTCCCATCGCATATTCGCTAATCCGTCCGTATGCGCGGCACTTTCCGCGACAAACGTGATTTTCAAGATTGTCCTCGCTGTGAAAACCGTTCAGAACGCTGTCGCGCATGCACGACATGGCTATTGTTCCTACCGACCACGCTGACGAGATTCCCGAGATGGTCATATTGGTCCTCGAGCTCGAAATTGTCCACGGGCTTGTCATTGGCACGCGAATCATTCTCAAGGTCGTGCAGTCGAATCTTTACACGCTGCTTCTGATTCAATGCCATGACACCATCATGGCCCACTCCTAGACGCACGAAAATACATAGATACAGAATGATGTAAATATGTATCGCATCCTCGGGGGTGGTATTTTTCCGCAGTTGGGGCTGCTGGTTTTCCGCAGTGTTGGCAGTGTGTGTGGACCGGTGGCTTGAATGAGGAAGGCATCGGACCGCCGGACCTGTATATTCCCGAGTTGTAACACCATTTTCGGCCGGTTGCCGCCGGCCTGGCTCGGGAGGAAAGGAACATGGCGATTGCGATGCCTATACAGCAGGATATTAGACGATACGACCGGCAGGGCATGCCGCACGCGCGCATCGCGCGCGAGTTGGGCGTGGATCGTGGCACGGTCGCCAAGTACGCCAAGCAAGAGGATTGCTCGCCCCAACCCAAGCGCGACAGAAGGTTCGGGCGCAAAACGGACGCGTACGCGGCGTTGATCGACCAGATGCTCGAGGCGGACCGGATGATGCCGCGCAAGCAGCGGCACACGGCCAGACGGATCTTCGACCGGCTGGTGGCCGAGCATGGGTTCGACGGCTCGTACAGCGTGGTGCGCCGCTACGTGAAGGAATGGCGCGAGACGAACAGGGAAAGCTCGGACGGGTATCTGCGTCTTGAGTGGGATCCGGGCGTGATGCAGGTCGATTTCGGCGTCGCCTTGGCAGACGTGGCCGGTGTGGAGCGCACGGTGCATTTCCTGGTGGCCACGTTGCCATACTCGAACATGCGCTACGCGGTGGCGATGCCCGGGGAGAACGCCGAATGCCTGTGTTCGGGCCTGTCGATGGTGTTCGAACGCATGGGAGGCGTGCCGTCGGTGCTGGTGATGGACAACGCCACGGGCGCGGGCCACCGCGACCGCGACGGCGAGGTCACGCTCACGCACGTGTTCGCCTCGTTCGCCTCGCACCATCGCATGGAGGTGCGTTTCTGCAACCCGTACTCGGGCAACGAGAAGGGCAACGTGGAGAACGCGGTCGGTTTTTTGAGACGCAACCTGATGGTGCCCAAGCCCGCGGCCGAGTCGTTCGAGCAGCTTACGCGCCTGCTGCTGGAACGATGCGAGGCGATGCCGCTGACGTCATCCAGCCCCAAGGACCCCGCCTCGAGCGTGGCCGACCGGTTCGAGACCGACCGGGACGCGCTCATGCCCCTGCCCTCGCACGCGTTCGACGCGGTGTCCTGGCACAACCGCAAGGCCGACAAATACGGCCGGGTCGAGTTCGGTTCGAACCACTACCAGGCCGGCAGCCGCTGGCAGCGGCGCAGCGTGCTGGTGGCGGCCCGCTGGGACAGAGTCACGCTGCACGACCCGGACGACGACACCGTGATCGCCGTCCATCCGCGCGCCTACGGCAGGGCCGAATCGGTCAGGGACCCAGCCTTGGTCGTCCACCAACTCGCAGCCAAGCCGCGCGCCTGGGGCGAAAGCGAGATACGCGCCGACTTCCCCGACATCGTGCGCCGCTGGTTCGACGAACGCGACCCCGACGACCTCGCCGCAAGCCTCAAGGCCGTCAGCGCCGCCTGCCGCGACTGCTCGTTCGACGCGGTCGCCAAGGCCGCGGCCGCCCTCATCGAGACACGCAAGCCCGAGCGCCTGCACGCCCACCAGCTCACACCCCACGCCCGCCGGCTCGACCAGGGACAGGACACGCACTACGCGCACGAACCCGACCTGAGCGTCTACGACCGGTTCCTTGACGACCACGAATGACAAGGACGACGATGAACACCACCAACACCGCAAAACGACGAAGGGCCACCACCCTGGCCCAGCAGGAACGCATCCCGGACATGGCCACCAGCCTGCCCCTGACCAAAAGCGTGCTACGCGAAGTCATGGCCGATGCCACCACCGCCAACCTCGACCTGATCGAGACATGGTTCGGCCTTGAGATCGAACAACGCGCCCGCTCCCGCAAAGCCCGCCTGATCCGCCAGGCCGGATTCCCCACCGCCAAGAGCCTGGACGGCTACGACTGGAGCCGTCTCAAAATGCCCGCCGACTGGGGGCGTGGCCAGCTCGAGAGCCTCGAGTTCATCGAGCACGCCGAGGACCTCGTCCTCTACGGCAACGTCGGATGCGGCAAGACCCACCTCGCCGTCGCCATCGGACGCCTCGCATGCCTGAACAACATCCCGATGCGCTTCTTCACCGCCAGCGACCTGCTCATGCGCCTTCGCCGCGCCAAGAACGACAACAGGCTCGACCACGAACTCGCCGCCATCGGCAAGGCGCGGCTGGTCATCATCGATGAATTCGGCTACATGCCCATCGACGAGGAAGGCAGCCGCCTGCTCTTCCAGATCATCTCCGACAGCTACGAGACAAGGAGCATCATCTACACCACCAACATCGAGTTCAGCGGCTGGGGCAGGATACTAGGCGACGCCAACATGGCCGCCGCCCTCATCGACCGCACCGTCCACCACGGCAGGCTCATCCGATTCCAGGGAGAATCCTACCGCAGCCAACACGCACTCATGACCAAATAACCCATCCCACGGCCCGATGCCGACCACACCGCCGAACAACACCGCCACAAGTGCGGAAAATTAGTGACCACAATGCGGAACCCAAGTTGCCCAAACACACTCGATCTCCAGCTCGTCGCGCTCGGCGCGCATCCGCGTCAGCTGCGAACGTATCCCGTCGCGTTCCCGCCGCATGCCCTCAAGGGATCTGCCACCGTCATCGCGGTGCCGGTCCTCGCGGGACTTCGGCGTTCCGCCCTTGTCCGCGTCGTCGCCCATCGCACGCTCCTTGTCGTCGCCCGCAAGCATCTTGTGCTTCCGGTTTCGCACGACATCGGCACTGACCCCCAGCTCCTCGCCGACCTGCCGACTCGTCCTGGAGCCCGAGGCATATTCGACCACCGCCTTGCGACGCGTCCCCGCATCCACGGGAGCCCGCCTGATCCGGCGTTGGCCCGGCTCCAGCTCGTCGACCCAGCGCGCCAACAGCGCCTTGCACGGATAGCCCAGCGCGCGGATCGTGCGCGCCGCGCACCTCCCGTGCCGCAGGTAATGATCGACCGCCGCGCGTTTCTGCCCGGGCGTGTAGCGTTCCCCGCGCCCGTCGCCAAGCGAGCCGCCGTCGTCGCGGCCGGCCTCGACCCATGCCCGATGCCAGCGCACCAGCATCTGCCGGGACGGACACCCCAGCTCGTTGATCACCGACGCCGTGCTGCGATCGTACCGCTCGTACAACCTCACCGCACGAAGCCTCTGCTCCCTCGTGTACTTCACCATCAGTGGACTCCTTTCCCACCAAAGAGTCCAAAAAATCGGCACCACCTCATTGTCTGACGGACGTTTCGGCGGTTCTTGCACTTCCGGCTTTCCTTTCGTCTTTTTACCCGCTTTGACGGCGCGCGGATGGGTCGCGCGCCATGCCGACTGGGATTCGTTGCGCTCGTCTCGCCTTCGCCGGATATTCGATGCGATACGTGCAGCCTTGACATGTTCAGGATGCGTGCGGATTCATCGAATCAACGCCTCACGCGGCGCCGTGTCCCGCGGCGTACACGGGCATCCATCTTCAATCGCCATGCGCGCCAGAAGCCTGCGGCCTTTCAGTCCCAGTCCCCCGATGACTCCCCAACGGTCATGGCTTACAATGCCTGTCGCTATGCATTCAGCCTGCATCGGGCACTGGTCGCAGATTGCAATCGCCGTGCGAATCATCGCCCGCCGTGTGGCGACATCGCCCACCGATTCCGTACCCCACATCAGGTCTTGAATCCGAGGCTTGATTCCGTGGCAGAATCCTCCCTTGACGCCGGTCATCATGCACCTCCCTCACGAACAGGATGGGCTCCAGTATTCGCGGACGTCCGTTCCTGGGCGCCCGCGTTCATGCGGAAAGCAATCTGCCATGCCTGTTCTTGCAAGTGTTCACCGGCTTGGACTTGTTCACTCGTGCAGCCGAGTTCAGCGAGCACATGCGAGCACAACCAGGTATGCCGGTGCGGTCCGCGTTCAGGCCGGGGCTTGTCACGTTCTGCCGCTTGCGCCTCATACGCACGTTGCTTGTCGATCAGGTCAACGGCGTAGTCGTTCACGATATCCGGCCAGTTCGCGACAAGCGCCCGGCCAGTCATCGCGCGTCGAAGCCAGAACGTGTTCGATGGAATCCAAGCAATCACGCGCAAAACCTCGTCCTTGGCGGACGTTCGCTCTCCATCAGCGTTACGGCTGCGGACACGCTCAAGCAGCCCTCCAACAGCCCGCCGATCGCGTCGTGTCGGCAACGGGGCCTCCAGCCCGAGCGACGAACGCATGCCCGCAAGCGCATCAATCACGCCATCCGCTTCGCTCGCTTCGGAAGCCTCATGCGAAGCCTGAACGGATGCATGCCGGCTACGGGCAGGTTGCATGGCAGTTGGACGCCCACGTCCGCCGTCATCCGTGACCTCCTGCCGATTCGTGGGGGGGGATGCCCCGTAGGGGCAGGGGAAGATTGTTGGTTACTTGTAGGTAGGTGGACATTCTGACCGGTTCGCGAGGACACAATGTCCACCTTGTTTTATTTTCCAGACCGGACATTCTGACCGGTCTGATGTTCTCCGACATCGTGCCCTTCTCCACTCCCCCGATGTCGGCATTCGGCACGCTCCCGCGCCCGCTCAGTGTCACCTTCGTCGGCAAGGTTTTCAAAATTCTCGACAAGCACGTCGTACACCTTGGAGCGGTAGCCGCGACGCACCCACTGGCCGGTTTCAGGATTCCGCGCGTTCCATGACTGGTCGGGATTCACCTGCATATACCCCAACTCACACAACCTCGCCAAGGCACGACGTACGGTCTTCTCGTCACAGAAACACGCAGACGCCACCGTCGCCAGAGACGGCCATGCACACCTGCCATCCATGTAATACGCGCGATACGCATAGTATGCGAGCACCGCCCCCATCATCGGAGTCAGCCTGTCATCCGACGGCCGATACACCTTCTCTATCGTTTCAGCGGTCATCATGCATCGCCCCCTGCATGTATGGCCACATGGCTGATATTCGTGGCACAGACGGCATTACGCCGCCTCAGCTACACGAGACCCGAACTCATCATCACCCGCTCCTTCCATCACAAGGTCATGGACAGGCTCCTGCGCCTGCCGCAATGACCACAGCCGTTCCGCATGCTCGTCGGCGAGTTTCGCCGCCCGGCACAGTGAGAGCACGGCCACCACGGCGAGCAGCCATACCAGAAACACCACGAAGACAACGACGCACAAGTTCATGACGTCCCTCCGCCTGCGTCGAGGGAACGGAAGGCACTACCCGCCGGGTGCATGGCTCGCGTTTCCAGGATTGAAGAAATCCCCAGCACGAAATCCGATGACAGGCCGAATAGGCCGTAGATCCTCAGCAGGTCATCCGCCTGCCAGTCCACACGGCCATTGACCTTGAGACAGATGCTGGAGGCCGATTGGCCAAGCATCTCAGCCAGACGCCGATACGAGATATCTTGGTCCCGCAACCAGGTCTTCATAGGGGAAGAGACACGATGTTGTATCATTTGTTTATGCATGAGCAACACTCTAATGGTTAATTTGCATAAACGCAAGTGACGTGTTATACTAATTGCTAACGATACTGCGAAAGAGTAAGGAAGTCATCATGTCAACCGCAGACCCGAGGAAGTCGCATTTCCGCATCCAAACCGACCCGGACACAAAGCATATCGAGGACACCATTTCGTTCAACGTGAAGGTGATGCTCGCCTTCAACGGCATGAACCAGACCGATTTGGCCAATGCCTTGGGGATGAAGCGTTCGACGATCTCCGTCAAGCTCAACGGAAGGATCGGCTGGTCCGCGGCCGACCTGGTCAAAACCGCCAATGTGCTGCATACCTCTCCCCAGGCCTTGCTGGATGACTCGTTGATGGAGCAGTCGAGGAAAGTGCAGGATGATATGGAAAAAGCCCCCGGTAACCCGGGGGCTGATGGAGCTCCTGCGGCTGGGCTTGAACCAGCGACCGTCCGATTAACAGTCGGATGCTCT
>ERZ1643246.1532-NODE-1532-length-24940-cov-4.868555_pt1 | contig 24940 bp, 31 predicted proteins | sample MGYA00579265_ERZ1643246 | MGnify/ENA primary metagenome ERZ1643246 (study PRJEB29033, sample SAMEA4952261) | chicken gut metagenome | biome: Broiler Chicken; feature: Gastrointestinal Tract; material: Caecum | place: Ireland | collected 2018 | study: Broiler...
CAAAAATATCGCCAAAATGGAGAGAAAATAACTTTTTAGGTGGTGTCATAAATCACTTAAAACGCGAATAATGGAATTAACAATATTTATAATGAATATTGTTAGAAAGAAGAGGTGATACTATGAAACAAAAATCAATTAGGAAGGAGAGGATTAATATGAAAAAAATATTTATAGGTACTTTACTTGCAATATTTATTTTCCCAATTACTACATTTGCTCAAGAGGATGAATTTAAAGTTATAGCACAAGAAACAAAATATTATAAAACTATTATTGTAAATTCAAATTTTAACAGTTTAAATTCTAAAGAACAATTAAACGGTAATAGTAATAGTGTGGAAATTACTAAGGAAGAATATGAAAATGCCCCTGAAGGTAATATTTCTACATATGCTAATGGTTCTGTAGAAACAACCTATAAAAGATTAACAACTAGTATATTAAATAATGGTTCTACATATAGATATCAAGCTAACTTAACATGGAAGAATATCCCTAGCACACGTAGTTATGATATTATTGCGATAGGCCATAATTCTAATGTAAAATGTAATGGACTTATATATTTTTCTCAAACATACTGCTTAACAAATGGTACATGTAGAACATTAAGCACGCATTATCCAAAGCAATTTTCTACTGGAGTAGGAACAAGTTTTCAAGTGCCAACAGGAAATTTAAAATCATTATCGCAAACACTATATTTTGATGTTACTAAAAACACAAGTAGCACAATTACAGCACAGTATGCATATGGTGACTATAGTCATGCTACTAGCAATGTATCTCTATCACAGTCTAAACAATATAGTGTCGGGACATCTGGTATTTATTTAAATGGATCTGTTGAAGGTCACTATGACACCATACCAACAGCTGTTGCAAGCTGGAATGGAAGTTGGTAAATAAGCTATAAAATATAGCCAAAATTATGGAAAATATTTGTAATAATTGATAAAAAGTAAAACTATTTACTCAATTTCAAAATTAATAATGAAATTGAGTTTTTTATATTAATAGTATAAAAGTCAAAATGAAAGTCAAAAACTTGACGCAATACTTTTTTTATGTTAATATCGAATTGACAATTAATAAATGGAATATATATCGGTGCTGATTATTGTGATTTCATAATATAATTATGAATTGTTGATAAACAGCGCTTTTTATTTGCTAATATATTAAGTCTTACAATGAATAATAAATGCAAAGATATTCTATTTTATTGTCATCATTTTAATATTAGAGAATATAAAGTGACGGAAAATTAAAATATTAAAATATTAGAATTGAAATTTGAAAGGAGGAGTGTAGAATATTGAAAATTGTCATAGTGTGAATAGTGTAATATATATAATAATCAATATAAAATAAACAAATATATAAAGTTGTAGCTAGAAATATAAGCTTTTCTTTCACGACTCTTGTGCCGACTATTCTAAAATATTTATTATTTCATACTATGAAAGATATAATTATTAGTGTCATTCTTTTCTTAATTTATATGAAAATTTTTAAAACTTAATAAAATAAAATGGGAATTTACGGTGTTAATTAATATTTTTTATTAGTTAGCACCTTTTATTTTGGCACTAGCTAAAAAAATTAATTTTAAATGAGGTGAAATTTTGAAATTAGTAGATAAGATCTTTAAGCGGACAGATTGGTATATAACTTCTCCATTTGGCTATCGCGAATCAATTGATACTCCGAATGGAGTAACCGATCAATTCCATAATGGTTGTGATTATGGAACTTATAGGCAAAAATGGGCGCAATATGGAATAGAAGATGGAGAAGTTATTAATTGCGGTACTGCAAATGATGGAGCAAATTATGTATGGATAAACTATCCTAGAATAAATAAAAAAATTTTACATTATCATTTAGACAGTATAAAAGTTAACCCCGGGCAAAAAGTAACAGACCAAACAATAATAGGGTATACAGGTAAAACAGGAATGGCAACAGGTATACATTTGCATTTGGCTATGCAAGATAGTAATGGAAATGTCTATCAAGATCCAAATAGTTATAATTATATTCCAAAAACAAATAAAATCGATTTAGTAGACCAGTATATAGTAAAAGAAGGTGATACTTTATCAGAAATTGCAGAAAAATATGGAATTTCCTGGAAAACATTATATGATTTGAATAAAAACATTATAGGTAACAATCCCAACATTATAAAACCAGGACAAGTTTTACAAATCACTAATAATAAACAATACCAAGAAACTTATACAGTGCAAGAAGGTGATACTTTATCAGAAATTGCAGAAAAATATGGAATTTCCTGGAAAACATTATATGATTTGAATAAAAACATTATAGGTAACAATCCCAACATTATAAAACCAGGACAAATTTTAAAATTAAATTGTTGAAAGGAGAATAAACATAGAAACTCTATTTAATAAAATTATCAGTTTTATAAATTCAATATTTTTATTTTTATTTGGAGACTTTGATTTTTTATTAAAAGCAATTTTAGTTTTAATGCTTTTAGATTACGTAACTGGAATTGCCAAATCTTTTATTAATAATAAAGTTAATAGCACTTTGGGAGCTAAAGGTATAATAAAAAAAGTTGGTTATTTATGTGTCATTACTGTATCAGTATTATTAGACCATTTGCTAAATATGGATGGCGCAATAAGATCATTAGTGTTAACTATATTTATTTTTAATGAAATACTTTCAATATTAGAAAATAGTAGTGAAATGGGTGTGAAAATTCCTGAAATTATATATAAATCATTAGAAAAATTAAATAATAATCAAGACAGTAAATAACAATATTTTTAATAAATATTAAATCTGTGGTATTGTAAGAGGAATAAATTCAATATATTGAAATTGAATTTGTTTCCAGTAGTTTTATTTTATTAACAATTTTACAATTATTATTCATTTTGGCTAACAAATTAATTGGAGGAAAAATGGATAATAGACCAAAAAGAAGAAAAAGCAAGGATAACCCATACTTATTAAATCATGATAAAGTAAATGACATATATACGGTATCGTTTAGAGATACAAGAAATGGAAACCAGATTGTTACAATATCTAAAAAGATATATGATGCACTAGAATACTTTGAATTACGAGATTTATCATATTTAAATGAATATGATAATCATATTGAACATTCAGAAGTTTATGAAGAAACTTTATTAAAGAGAGCAATAAAAAAAGAAATATCTGTAGAAGAATTGGTAGAACATAAGATACTTTACGATTTTTTATATACTGTAATCAGTAAGTTACCACCAATTCAAAAAAGAAGAGTCATAAAATATTATTTTTATGATCAAACATTTGATGAAATTGCAAAAGAAGAGCATTGTACTAAAAGGGCTGTAAAGTTTAGTGTGGATATTGCAAAAGAAAAAATTCTAAAAGAAATGGAAAATTTAGACTACACAAATTGCGTTTAAGTTAGGAAACAAGTGAAAGAGGTATTTCTCTTTCACTTGTTATCTTTTATTTAGAAAAATTTTATAAATCTATGATAATAATTATCTTTCGATAGGTGAGGTGATAAATATGGCATATTCAAAAAGAGTTCCAATAATTAAATTAGTTTTAACAAAGGAAGAATATAATAATCTTATAGAAGTTTTAACACAAAATATAGAAAGCGAAAACATAGAATTACAGGATATAGCAAAAATAACCAAAGAGAAATTTTTAAAATATGGAATTCCTCAAGAAAATGATAAAGGAGAAATAGAAATTAATCTTAAATTATATGTTAATGAAATAATTGATATAGTAAATCAATTATTATCATATATAAATGATAAAGTTTCTAAGAACAATTATTATCAGGTTTTATTAAAATTAAAAGATTCAAATAGTAAATAAATTATAATGGGTAATAAAAAATAAAAGGTAACAAAAAATCAATGTTATTCAATAAAAATACCAACATGCCATTGGTAAAATTAAAGGAGTGATAAAATTATGGCAACAAACACAGGAGATCCATATGTATTAAATGTACAAAAGTGGCTAAATGAAACGTATGGAAATGATAGTAGATACAATATCATCCCAGAAAATGGAAAAACCGGATGGACTACTATTTATGCATTAACAAGAGCATTGCAAATTAGATTAGGAATTCAAAGTACTGCTGACAACTTTGGTCCAAGTACAGAAAGATTATTTAATCAAAACTGGCCAAATGGCATAAAACAGCAATCCTCAGACGATGAAAAGGAGGATAATGTATATGCAATTATACAGGGAGCATTACTTTGTAAGGGTTATGCTACCGGGGTGAATAAGCCAACTCTACATTTCTATGATGGTACAGGAAATGCAATTAAACAATTAAAAGAAGATGCGGGATTAAGTGATACAAGTTCTACAGTAACTCTCAACATTATGAAAGCATTATTATCAATGGACTATTTTTTCTCATACGACACGTCAGTTAGAACTCAAAAAATACAAGAAATTCAGAGATATTTAAACAGAAATTATGAAGCATACATTGGAATAAGCCCATGTGACGGTGTCTATGGTAGAGCAACAAATAAAGCCTTAATTCTTGCCTTACAGGCTGAAGAAGGTTTACCAGTAGGAATAGCAAACGGTAACTTTGGTGATACAACAAAAAAATGTTGTCCTACTATTCCATATAACAACAAAGAAAAGAATTATTCAAATCAATTATATAATAATTTAACAGATATACCCAAATTTACCAAAATAATGAGAATGGGATTATATGCTAACGGAATCGGTACTGGTGATTTCAATAATAATTTTGGATGGGAAAGTGATTTAAAATCGTTTCAAGCAAAACATGCTTTAAATGTAACAGGAATCTGCGACTTAACTACATGGATGTCAATATTAATCAGCTGCGGTAATACAGCTCGAGATGCTATTGGATGTGACACAGCAACTAAAATTACTTCTGCCATGGCTCGAACTTTGGCAGATGCTGGTTATAAATATATTGGACGTTACTTAACTAAAGTTGATGGTGGCTTGGATAAAGATATGACAAGACAAGAAATAGAAATAATTTTAAAAAATGGATTAAGAATCTTTCCAATTTTTCAAGAAGATGGTCGTTCATCAGACAAATTTAATGCTAATACAGGATTGGATAATGCAATTAAGGCAAGAAGAGCGGCAGAAAACTTAGGAATACCATATCACACCACTATATATTTTGGAGTAGATTATGATCCACAAGAAACAGAAATTAATAATTATATTTATCCATATTTTAAAGCGATTTATGATTATTTTAAATCGCATAGTTCCTATAATATTGGTGTTTATGGTACACGAAATGTTTGTAGAATTTTAAAAAATAAGGAAGCAAATGGTAATTTTGAAATTGATAATATGTTCGTTGCCGATGCATCGTATGGGTTTAGTGGAAATTTAGGATTCGCTCTTCCAAATGATTGGGCATTTGATCAATTTTGTGTAGATATTAATATTGGAACAGGAGAAGGAACAGTAGCAATTGATAAAGTTGCTGTATCTGGTAAAGATAAAGGATTTAATGAAATCACCATTAGCCCAGCTTCCGATATATATAATAATCTCGTAAATTTGTACGATTTAGCTATGGAATATAGTGGAAATGACAAAAATAAAAGTAATCAATTAGTGCTACAATATCTTCGCAGAGGAGAATACGGTGATACAAGTATTTTCTTTGGTGATACTAGCTCAGGTAATACAGTTCTATGGAATCAAGTCGCAGGAGATATAGATGAAGATTATTGTAATTTGGCAGAGCAAAGATTAGGAAACTTAAAATTCGACTTTGTTGACCCAAAGACAGGGGCTCTACACGAAATAGCACATTGGGCAGCAACACTTAATGGAAATCTTTATGATGTAACATTTCCGTTTATTGTAGACTACAAACCAGAAATGAAAGCATTAACTGGTTGGGGTGGAGATGTACTAAGTTTTTCTAAAGACATTCAAAAAAAAGCTGAAGAAGATTACGATAAATGGGCAAAAGAGAATATATGTACAGAAATTCCTACTAGATTTAACTTAACAGACTATATTGATGACATAGACGCAGTCAATCTAGCATATTTAATTAATGAATATGATTATAGTTTACCCGAAGCATTTAATCAATATTACGGAGTAAAAGAAGCTACAACAGGAAAATATCCATATGAAACAAGAACTCAAAAATTTTTTGCAAATGTTGGTGAAGCCAATTTCCTTTATTTATGTGAAAGATTAAGAACCGGATATGACGTTCTAGAATTATGTCGAATTTATTTGGCGGGACCAGATAAGTATGTGTTATCTGCTATTAATGCTCTAAAAGACTTTATATATAAAGAAATAGAAAATGGGAATTAAAAGAAAATTTATTAGTAATATCAAAGGTTGAATATAGATTAAAAAATATGATAAACTTTAATTAGGTGATGAGATGAAAAGAAGATTAATAGAATACTTAACAATCATCAAAAATAACAAAAAAAAGTTTATTTTAATTAATATTATATTATTTATATTTTGTTGGATATATATTTTAATTCCAGTACGTTCTACTTTATCTATACCCTTATCAGGAATTAAAATGAATAATATCAATGCTGTGGATGTAGAACTTCCTATTACAAAAACAGAAAAGAGTGTTTTTTTAAATCAAATAAAAAATCTAAAATATAAAAATAAATATGTTAAATTTGATTCTAAAATACATATTAAAATTTCATCTTCTGAAAAGGTACTTTCAAATGAACGTTTTTCTGATGGAACTGCTATCATTATTGGACATTATAAAAAGAAAGATGATCTAAAACACTTTTTGATTTCAATAGGAGTACCATCTAGCAACGATATTCAAGAATCTTACAACCTATCAAAATTATATGAGGATATAGATGTTTATGGAATACCAAATGATTGGATAAATTTATATGTGAGTCAAAAAGAAAAAAGAATTAGTATCTATATCTCCACCTCACTTCCACCTGATTATAGTTTTAAACAAAGTACTTCTATGGGAAGATATGGAACTAATAGCGAAGATTTAAAAAAATCTACAACAGCAGGATATTATTTTTTAACGCTAGAAAGAATATATGCAAAAAAAAGATTATTGATAGACATATTAATAAAAATGTTTATTTTATCAGTAATAATAGTAATAAATATTTATATTATTAATCGTCAAAAAAGAAATGGTCAAAAATAACTATCCGATTATAATATTTCAAACATTGTTGTAATAAAAACCAACATTTAAATTGTTTCCATAGAAAACTGATGTTATAATGTTAGTATTGATATTCGAGGTGAAGTAGTAATGAATATTAATAAAGAAAAACTGACTATAGAAGACAATATATTAGACATATACCAACAGGAGAATCAAAATGATACTTTTGGTTGTGTTATGTGTAAGCAAAACTCAACATATAAGGTCTATCTATATGTAGAAAGAAGTAATGAAGTTACCTCTAATTTACTTCTAAAAGAGTTTCCATTAAATAAATGGGAAGAAGCAAATATATATTTTAATAAATTAGAAGAATTGGTTAATTTAAAAGATTTATTTAAAATATTATCTTGCGTAGCAAAAGGAAGTGTATAAACACTTTCTTTTTTTGAAGTAAAACTGGAGTAAAGTTGGTGTAAATTTATAATTGATAATGATTTGTCAAGTGCTATAATATGGTTAAATTGAAATAATTCTAGATTTCAATTAATAATTGACTTTTCCATTACAAATTGTTAGAATAAGAACCAATAATTATTAATGGGGGACATTATGAAATATGAATCATAACAGATTTAGTATTTTCTATAAATTATACGCAAAAAGAAATAAGTCAAAATATTTTGATTTAAGCCTTTTAGCCCTTAAATTCAGAGGATAATAGCAACAGCTGTTATTCTCTTTTTTTGTAGAATATTGTCGAAAGGTGTGAAAGTATGGAAGATAACACATTATTAAGTCTAAGAATTGTTGAGCAGTATGATTATGCAAAGACCAAATTGGAAGTTGATAAAATTATGCTCAATTTTGAAGAAGATAGATACAAATATAGCGAGTTACCACAACCTACTATTACACCTAGCTATGAAATAAAATATGAAATGTTTACTAATAATTTTATTGATAAAGTAGGTAATTATGTTGAGAAGAAATTAGATAAATTAAAAGAAATTGATCTATTTTATCAAAAACTAAGTACAATCATTAATACAATGACCTGTTCGGAAAGAGTATATTTTCTAGATTCTTATTTTAGAAAAAGAGCAGAAACAATTATATGCGAAAAATTAAATATGTCATCTAGCTCATTAGCTCGAATAAAAGCGAGTTGTATTCTAAAAATAGCATTAGCATTTGACAAAGCAGTAAGGAAATAATCCTTACATCTTTTATTTTGGAGGAGAATTTATGTATAAATATAAGAGGTTAAAAATACCATAACAAATTTGTTGACAAAACCATAATAATGAGCAATAAATATAGTAAGAAATGTTTGTTGTGAGGTATATATGGGTAAAAAGAAAAAAATAATTTTAATTTGTATGGTAGTTTTTGTTGTGATTGGAAGTTTTATGACAGTTTTTATAGTGCATAGTTTAAATAAAACTAAGTTTAATAAAAAAGAAGAAGTTCAACAAGAAGAACAAAAAGATAGTAACAAAAAAATAAAAGATACTCAAAAAGAAGAAGCAAAGAATAAAGAAAAAACATTAGAACAAGAAACTACAACAGAAGAAACCAATGAAAACATTAAAGAAGCAACTACTCAAAAAGGGAATAACAATCATAATAGTAATATAAGGCAAGATTCAGATACTCCGAATAAAAGTTCAAATAATAATACTCAGACACCATCATCACAGCCTACACAACCACCTCAAACTCCAAGCAAGCCACAAACTGAGTGGGAAAAATTAGGTATTAGCGAATATGAATATTATAATGCTAAATTATATGATGAAGAAGAAGTCGCTTTTAAAAATATAGTTGACTGTAAAAATGAGGCGATTCGCATTAACAATACATATGACTTTGTTACAAATTCTGGAAATGTAAGCGGAAAATATGTAAACAGTGTAGGTTGCTGGGTGGAAGTTTATATAGATGGAAAGCCCTATTCATTAAGTGAATTTAAAGCAATGGGTTATAAATAATCGGAAAAGCATCACACAAGTGATGTTTTTTTGTTGGAAAGGAATGATAATTATAAAAGAGAAACTAAAACAATTAGGAAAATATTTATTGATATTGGTAATAGGTTTATGCTCAACTCCAATAGTAAATGCACAAACAATAAACGATAGTTTATATATTGATAAAAATGTTAGCTTTTGGATGGCAACAACGAAATATGACGATCTGAATCAATGGATGGGAGTTGAAGAATATGGAATTCGTAGAACTAGCGATAATCAGCTAATTTACTGTATTCAAGCTCATATTCCAGTTACTGATGGATCAGTTATCACTGGTTATGAAAGTATTGATGATAAGATTAGTCTATCTAATCTAAGTCGAGAAGAAGTAAGAAAGATAGAATTGATTGCTTATTATGGTTATGGGTATACAGGACATACAGATATAGATTGGTATGTTGCTACACAATTTTTAATCTGGCAAGTAACAGATAAAGTAAGCACACCATATCCGATAGAACCACACGATAGCTCTTTAACAAGAAGTTCAAGGTACGATGCTAAAATGAATGAAATAATGAATCTTGTCAATAGTCATGGTTATACTGTTAGTTTTAACAATCAAGAGCTTACTATGAATGCAGGAGATGTCAAAACATTAACAGATTCAAATGGAGTTTTAGGGAAATATTTTGAAGTGGAATCTAACGATAATGTAGATTTAAAAATTGAGAATAATGATTTAATAATTACAGCTAAGAAAGGGTTTGAAGGAACAATTACATTAAATGCTAAAGAAAACAACAACGTACCACTAATTTATGACGGAGCAAATCAAAAGTGTTTAAGTAGAGGAGATCCAACTTTTATTAATGCTAGTATTAAATTAAACATTCTTACGGAATTTACTTCAAAAAAAGTAATGGGCTCAAGTAATAGTGGAACTTATGTTCCCGAACAAGGTGCAGTATTTGAATTATATAACAATGACACTAATGATTTAATAACCACGCTAACTACTGATAGTAATGGAGAGATGTTTATATATTTAGGTTTTGGTAATTATAGACTTCATCAAATTAAAGGAAAAGAAGGATATCAGTTTGTTAAAGACTATCTATTTACTATTGACGAAAATACTACAAAAGTCGAAGTGTATTTACAAAATGAAAAAATTAAATCGGATTTGATTTTTGAAAAAGTAGATGCTGAAACTAATGTAGGATTACCAAATACAGTAATAGAAATTTATGATGCTAAAACTGATAAGCTAGTATATACTGGAACAACAGATAATAACGGTACAATCATCTTAAAAGATTTCGAATACGGAGATTACTATATCATAGAAAAAGAAGCTCCAGACGGTTATGAAATAAGTTTAGACAAGATTTATTTTTCAATTACTAAAAATGGAGAAGTAATAAAGAAAGTAATGAAAGATATTAAAATTATTAATGTTCCAGATACTAATAGTGCTGAATCTGTTGTTATTGATATTACTATACTTGTTTTATTCTTATCAGGGATAGGATTAATTCTTTATGCAAAAGATCGAAACAAAAAGAAAAAATAAGATTTTGTTGGCACTTGGAATAAGTATTATAATTATCTGTGTTGTTATTTGTACGTTATTAGCTTTGTATAATAGCAGTATTAAAACAGAAGAAGAGAAAAAAATCAATCATTTTCTTGAAATCCAAGAAGAAGTTCAAAATGATAATTTCAAGAAAATAAATAAGTCAACTACAAAGCAAGACCAAGGAATCTATATAGCAGTAATTGAAATTCCTAAAATATCATTGAAAAAAGGGTTATACAGATTAGAATCAAAATTAAATAATGTAGATAAGAATATCCAAATTTTAAAAGGATCAGAGTACCCCAACATAGATAACAGCAATTTTATTCTAGCAGGTCACTCTGGAACAGGTAGAAATGCTTTTTTTAATAATATACATAAACTTAAAAATAATGATATAGTTTATGTTTTTTTTAATGGCAAAAAGTATACTTATGAAGTTAAATGTATCTATGATATTAAAAAAACTGGAACAGCAAAAATCATAAGAGATAAAGGTGTAAAGACAGTTACTTTAATTACTTGTAAAGGAGATAATCAGCAAACAATTATTATAGCGAATTTACTAAAAGAGGAGCTTTTAAATAATGGATAATAAGAGATACTATTGGATTAAACTTCGTACAGATTTCTTTAATCGTGAAGAAATAGATTTTTTGTTATCACAAAAGAATGGCTGTAAGTACATTGTTTTATATCAAATGCTATGTTTATTTACCGCGAACACTAATGGGGAACTGTGTAATAAGTTAGGAGAAGTATTTATACCTTATGACATTAATAAAATTGTTAGAGATACTAAATACTTTGACTATGATACCGTTGCTGTAGCTCTAGAGATGTTTAAAAAATTAGGACTAGTCTACAAAGAAGAAAATGTTATGAAAATAGCAAACTTCAAAGAATTAGTAGGAAGTGAAAGCTCAAGTGCTAAAAGAGTAAGAGAATATCGTGCTAGACAAAAAGCGTTACAATGTAACAATAATGTAACACAAGATATAGAGAAAGAGAACAAGAGTATAGAACATAAAGATAATAAAAATATATATTGTCATCTTCACTTTAAAGAAAAGGTAGAATCTTGTGTTAATTGTTACAAAAGGAAACTATGCTCTTTACCAACTTCATCAAAATTTAAAGAAAAGTATCAATGCAGTGTAGAAGATTATGAAGATAAAATAAGTGAGAAACCATATTATATTGATAAAAATGGAGAAGAATATTGGCATTCTAAAAAAATTGAAACTAATTTAACAACGAAGGAAGAACAAGAAGAATTAAAAAAATATTTAAATGAATTGACTATATGAGAAAGGAAAGGTGATTTTATGTTAAATCAAACAGTTTTAGTAGGAAGATTAACCTCAGATGTTGAAGTGAAGGAGTTAGAAGATGGGAAAAAGGTAAGTAATATTACTTTAGCAATTCCCAGAAGTTATAAGAATACAAACGGAGAATATGAAACAGATTTTATTAATTGTACATTATGGTCTGGTGTTGCAGCAAATACTGCGGAATATTGTCACAAAGGTGATATTATAGGCGTTAAAGGAAGACTTCAAAATAAAGAAATAGAAGTAAATGGAGAAAAAAGAAAAATTAGTGAAGTAGTAGCAGAAAAAGTAACATTCTTATCTTCTTCCAAAACAAAAGATAAAGAAATGGAATAAGTATATGAAAACAAATAAAAAAGAGTTAAAAATTGCGCCCCAGCAAAATTAACTCTTTTTTATTATATCATAACTAAGATTTTTCAAAAAGAAGGGAAGGATGTAATGTATAGGATTTTTTTAATAGCAGACGGTATAACAAAATTAAAAGGTGGAACTTACGATATTAACAGCATTATACGTGCGATAGAAACAATTACAGACTGGGCTATTCGTATTGGATTAACAGCAGCAGGGGGAGCATTAGTAGTAGGATTTGCTCTTTATGCAGTAGTGGATGTAGAGAAAAAACCTCAAATAAAACATGGTATTATTCAAACCTTACTTGGAATAGGTGGAATTATTATCGCTATCTCATTGGTAAATATTTTAATAGGATTATTTTAACAATGTTGGGTGCATTAGATTTATTAAGAACTCTAGGTTGGGGTTTCATTAGTTTTATATACTCATTAATTGATGTTATCTTTGAAATCCTAAAGCAATTAAACTTATATGATATTGTAAGTAGCGTAGCCGATAATACTTCCTTTTCCAACTTTCATACAGGGATTCTAGCAATCGCAGTAACATTGTTAGCATTATTTATCGTATGGAGATTTATTATGAAGATATTAGAACCTGATGAGGGATTAGAAACAAAGCAAATTGTACTAGAAATACTAAAATGTGGTTTATTAATTATTTTAAGTGTTTTCTTATTTACACAAGCAAATACTTTTTCAACTAAATTAAGTGGATACACCTCAAATATGGTAACTAAAAATGTTAGTCTATCAGATACAATGCTTAATATGTATATAACACATGCTGATGGTTATAAAGAAAGTGATGAATTTAAAAACGAAAATATATTAAAAAATCTAAAAAATGATACATTTAGCAAAAAAGAAATGTATAACGATAAATATGTAACATCTTCTAGATGGATATTACCCGATAAGAAAGATTATAAATATGATATTAATTGGATTATGGCAATTTTAGTAGGAGGATTCTTTTTATATACCTTGTTTTTTAGTGGGATGATGCTAGCTAAACGCCAAATAGAGTTTCTATTTTTATTCTTAATAAGTCCAATTATATTTGCTACATCAGTAGGTAATAAGCAAAGAAGATCAGCGGTATTTGAACAATTAGTATCTTTAATATTGCAAAGTGCAGTAGTAATGTTAATTATTGGATTAACCGTAATCGTAATGCAAGCAATTAACAGTACAACCTTTTTTAGTAATTCAGCTTTAAAAGATATGGTCTTAAAATCTTTGATGTTTTTAGGATGTGCAATCTTTCTATTAACAGGTTCACAAACAATTAATCGTTTCATAGGAACAAATGTAAGTGCTAATAGTGGAAGAGAACAATTTATGAGCTTGATGAGTTATGGTCATGTCGCAAACACAGTAGGAACAGGAGCAGCCTTAACAACTACTGGTGTAGGTGCTTATGGATTAGGAGTAGGTGCATCAGCAGTAGGAAAATTAGGTGGAAATAAAGTTGTATCGAAAGTTGGAAATGTAGTTCAAAGTTTTGGATCAAGCATGAATAAAAGTGAAACAGGAAACTTTGCTAGTAGAAAAATTGGTGGAGTAATAGAAAGATTTGGTCAAGGAATAGGCACTAAAGCAACTCCATCTAATATTGGTAGGAATTTAAGAAGTTACGGAAAAGGTAATATTGGAAGTGTTGCAAGAGGTGTTATGCCTAGCGGAAATGGCAGATATTATAAGAATAGAAGGTGATAAACATATATATTACAATTAGTTCAATAAAGAAAACATTAGGTAAGTTTATAGAATTTACCGACTTGTACATAGGCTTACCTATGTTTGTTCTGTTTTTAATTATATTTTCGTTTACAGATAAAAAAATAGAATCATTGATATTTTTATCACTTTGCTTATTTCTCCTAATACCTATTAACATTTCTAAAAAAAATAGAATGTATAAGGCTTTATGGCTTGTTATCATATATTTATTAAGATGTAAGAATTACATATATATAAAAAACATGTTATAATAGAAGCCAAAAAGGTGAAAGGAATTATGTTATGGAAGAAAAAGATACCAAAATATTAAAAGAAGGTATATTGTATTTAGTTGAGCTATGTTTAAATAGAAATAAGAACAATTTCCAAACTAATAGACTAGCAACGTATGTACACAAAGCAAAAAATGCATATGCAAATTATGATCAATTTATTGAAGAAAGTATGCGAAAAGGTGATATCAGTTCAGACGAATATATCATTAAAACAGAAGATTTGTTTCATAAGTTTAATGAAACAATAGCTAATATAGTCAAATTTAGTCAAGAAGAGAAAATAAATATAAAATATAAAGGAAAAATAAAAAAAATAAGCCAAGTATATAACCAATGGCATACGTATTATGAGTGCAACTGGAAACGTAATATATACCCATCTGAAGAAGATACAGAAAATTATAAAATAGTAGTTGATACATATCTACCTCAAGTAATTAGTTTGCTGCATAAAATAGACTTATATTAAAATAAAAAAGAATTAATGCAAAATTAATTCTTTTTTTGTTGAAAAGGAGAGATTTATAAATGCATATATTACATAAACTTTTAAAAAAAAGAAATATAAAGTATACGAAAAAGCACCGAATGAAGAAAAGATGCAAAAACTCGCAATACTTTTCAAATGTAAAAGAAATAGCAGAGGACGGTCTGATTGAATTAAAAACTGGTGAGGTAGCATCTTTAATCGAAGTAAAAGCAGTTGATTTATCTTTATCAAGTAAGCAAGAAAAAGAATTGTTTTTCCATAATTTAAAAGCATTATATCAAGTTAAAAACTTAACAATGAAGTGTTATAAGATTGATCAAAAAATCAACTTGAATAACAACAAAGTTCACTTAGAAGAATTAGTTGAAGAGTTAAAAGAAAATAAGCAAAAAAGTAGATTACTTGAAGAAAGTAAACGTCTAATAGAAGAACTAGAAAGTAATAATTATACTGTATCTAGTGTATATTATTGGGTAATTATTTCTAAAGATTTAACAACGCTAGAAAAACAATTAGATGAAATAGAGGAAATTATATCTAATATTACACCAAAGTTAGATATAGAAGTTATTACAAATAGATTGGAAATATATAAGTTCCTAACTAATGTATATATGAATCCCCATTCTTTGGATGATTTAATTTGGAATAATTTACCAGATTTAATATCTCCGCTTAATTTAAAAGAAAAGACCAACATGTTAAGAATAGATGGTATGGAAACTCAAATAGTAACAGTAAAAAACATTCCACCCTTTGTAGATGAACTCTTCTTTGAAGAAATTTTTAATATTCCAGGTGTTAGAGCTTGTTTAAGCATTAAAGATGCAATTAGCCAAGATGAACTAATAAGATGGGTAAATTCGCAATATCAATTTCTATTATCAGATAGAAATACTACTAGGAAGTTAAGTGACGCAACAGAACTAGATACAAAAAAAGAAAATTTCCAACAATTAATGTATGAAATAAAAAATGGTGATGAAAAAATAAAAGAGGTGACATTAACACTAATAATTATGGGCGATAAGAATGAAAGAGAAACCATATATAGAGATTTAAAAAGATTAGCTGAAAGATATCAAATAAAACTAGATATACCTAAGTTGCGACAAATGGAGTGTTGGCAGTCATACGATTTGACAACAAATTCTTTAAAGGACTATTCCATCTATTTACCAACTTTAACTTTAGCGGCAGGTTTTCCGTTTACTAAAACATATTTTAATGATTCTAGTGGTTATATGTTAGGAATAGATTTACATACTTCATTACCCATGTTTTATGATCCATTTGTAATTAATAATCAAAGAACATCTCATAATATTGCTATTGTATCTTCTACTGGTGGAGGTAAAAGTTTCACAATGAAAAAAATGATTATTAATGAATTTGCAAGAGGTACAAAAATATTTATTTTAGATGCAGAAAACGAATATAAAAAGTTAGTTCAAAATAATGGCGGTGAATACATAGATTTATATTCTAAAAAAGGAGGAATAATTAATCCTTTACAGATTAGATATATTCCTAGTGACGATGAAGACAAAGATATTAGAGAAACAGATTGTCCGTTATCCAAACATTTGGGATTTTTGGAAGCCTTTTTTAAAACTGCATTTGAGGACATTACAGAAAAAGAGCTAGTTATGTTATTGGCAGTAGTAGAATCCTTATATAACACGAAGGGAATTTATAAAAACACATCTATTAATACTCTGCAAAGTCTAGAATCTACTGACTATCCAATATTTAGCGAACTTTATAATTACTTACCAATCTATAAGAGTAAGTTGGACAGTGAAGAAAAGAAAAAAATAATTGATCAACTTGAAATTCTAGTGTCAAGATTTTTAACTGGAACAGATGCATTTCTTTTCGATGGGCATACTAATATTGACTTATCAAATGATTTAATCGCATTTAATTTACAAGAATTGCTATACAGTGGTAATCAAAGATTAATTAATACTCAAACATTAAACTTATTAACATATTTAAATAATAGTATTGTATCTAATAAAATTCAAAATGAAAAAAACGCAATAAAAAAACATATTAGTATTGTAGTTGATGAATTTCATTTATTTATTGATGAAAAAAACAATGAAGTATTAAAGAACTTCGGACAACTTGCAAGAAGAGTTCGTAAATATTCTACAAACTTAATTGTTAGCACACAAAGTGTCAAGGATTTTGTTGGTAACGCTGGTGTCTTAAGACACGCAACAGCTATATTTAATAATTGTCAGTATACTTTAGTAGGAATGTTAAAAGAAGACGATTTACAAGCATATCTAGAACTATTTAAAAATAATCCTTTAACAGATACACAAAAATCTTTTTTGCTATCAGCAAAGAGAGGAGAATTTTTATTAAATATTAGTAACAAGGAACGATTAAGAGTATGGATACGAGCTACAGAATTAGAACGTCAAATGATGGGAGAGGAATAATGAATAGTAATAATTTAGCAAATAGAATAGTAAACTATTTAAGACACGAAGATTTATATGACTATAAAGATATATATAATCAAGATGAAGAAGCTTACAATGATATAGATAAGTTACTTTCTGATAAGGATGGAATTATATCAATCATAGAAAAATTGTGTTTTGACATTCATGATTTTGTTCTAGAAAAAGATTTAAGCAATTTAGAAATAAAAACACTGATAAATGAAGCACTATCATTAATTAATGCTTTAAATTTGCACTTACAACAATTAAAAAATGTAAAGAAATGAGATAAAAATGAATAAAAAATTAATTTATGGAATTGTTATTAGTATAGCCGGAATTATAATGTTATTTCTTATTCTAGTACCAGTGTTACTTATATTAAATTTCTTTGATACAACAACCACAACGGACGGATATATTACAGAAAACATCGAATATGCTGATAAATATAGAACGGTTGTGAATGAGTATATAAAACAAGAAAAAGGGTATGTTTCATTAGAGCGTATTCTATATTTTTATCAATCAAACAATTCACTAACATTTAAAGAAATCTATGAGGACAATTTAGATAAAGAATCAAAAAAAATGATTCCAATTAGTGAAGTGTGTAAAATAGAAAAATATAAAGAATTAAACGTTTGTAGTACTGATGAATTAGATAAAAGTAATCAAATAAAAGAATATCAAGGCAAACCTTTTGCAAAACCAATTAATTTCTCAAGTATAAAAAGTATATCGAGTTTCTTTATGGAAGAACGTATAACTTTTGGAGAAAAAGAAAATCATAATGGATGGGACTTTGCAGCGCCCGCTTTAACTCCTGTATACGCTACTTGTGATGGCATTGCTACAAAGGTATCATTTCCATTTAAAGCTAATACTCAAAAAATTGGAAGTAATGGTAATGAGATAGTAATTAAATGTGATAGTTCAAATTATATTGTTACTTATGCACATCTTTATCCTAATAGCAACAAAATAAAACAAGGAGATGTTGTTAGTAAAGGGCAAAATATTGCAGGAGTAGGGACTACAGGAAATTCTACTGGTAATCACCTTCATTATCAAGTATCATTAAATAATAAATTACTAGACGGGATGAGTCTGGTTGACTTTAGCACCTAGGGAAAATCATTAAACATTAAATGTTATATATGTTTTTAGTAATTGAAGCAACCTATAAAGTAGGAAGAATTTTGCAAGTGCAAAATAAGACTTACGGAACTATATTTCTTTATTTTTCAATAAAAATAAGGATATAGTCCGTAAGCATCTTATCCTGCTTATTTTATTATTGAATCTGTGTTATACTTTTATAAATGATTTCATTTAGGAGGAAGTATATGTTTAACAGGAATGATTCAAAACCTACGGAGTTACAATTACTAAAAGCGGATTTAATTTCTCCAGAGATAAAAATATTATTAGATAGTGAAGAAGTATATAGCAATCTTATTAATAATAGAACAATGCAAGAGTCAGAATCACCTGATATTATTATTACAAAAGATAATAAATGTATCGGCTTAGAAGTGTTTGAATTTTCTTCATATCTAGATAAAAATAAAGTGGGAAATACAGTTAGGCTACATGAGTCAAAAATAAAAAAAGAAGCTTTGGAAAAATATCGAATGGATGGAACTAATTATTTTCTTGAACATGTCGCAACAAATAATTCATTAGATAATTATGAAAAAAATTTTATAAAAAATTTTGGGAAACACTATAATAAAATTGAGGATTATCTTCTTAACATGCAAAAATTTATGGAAACAAATAACTACAAGCAAAGCTGCAAACAAATCTATTTTTTAATTAAGGATGTAAGCAATGGTGGAAATATGATAAACAATAATGAAAAAACAATTCCATATTATCCACTTATGAACAAAAAAATAATAGAGTATCTAATGAACAAGCGAAATGTAAAGGGTCTTATTTTTGAATATAAAAATGTATACAACGTTCCTTATTTTTTATTCTTTAAAAACACAAAAAAGAACTTAAAAGAAATTAAATCAAAAAATAAAATATATTTTGGAATTCAATTGAATAATAATAGCTTTAACAAAGTAATATCTATTTTTTAAGCAAGACTATTAAAATAGTCTTTTTTTGTGAGGTGAAATAAATGAGAAGATTTGAATTTTTAATACCAATTGATTTGTATAATCGAATCAGTATAATGGCAAACTTTTTCCATATGAGTAGAGCAAAAATAATTATACGATTATTAGAAATAGGTTACATAGAAATGTTAAAAGGAGGTTCTGATGAAAAGGAAGATAACTGATATAGCAATAAAAGATAAAGTTAATAATTTCTTAAATGTTAATGATAAATTAAAAAATAAAATACAAGAACATGAATTTATACGAGGTTTAGAATGAAAATAAGAATTTATACAGAAATCGAAATAAAAGAACTAAAGAATAACATTTTTATCAAAGACATTTTATATCAAAGACAAATTAAGTATGAACCAATATTTAAGCTTTGGACTATAATGATGAGGTTAGAATATCCAGGGTTATCAGCTAAAGAAATATTTGAAATTGCAGGAATCAATACTAAAATACTTCATCCAAAATTACCACAAAGAAGAATTAAAGAATGGCTAGATAATTATAAAAAATACGGTTTAAATTATTTCCTTCCAGAAGAATCTTCATATTCTACATTATCTACCAATAATAGCAAAGAAGTTGACTTTAAAAATGGATTATACTCTTATGTAATAGAAAGGCTAAAAAGACACAATGACTATTGATAAACATATTTACTTTTCATTAGAAGATTATGCAAAAATAAAAATATATTGTGAAGAAAATCAACTATCTTTTTCTAAAGGTGTAAAGAATCTAATTTTTCAAGGAATAGAAAATAATACAGCAATGATAGAAATGGAAGAAATAAAAAACAAATTAGATTTTATAAGTAAAAAGTTAAATATAACACATCGCCTATTAGAACAAGTCTACGCGGATTTAGATTTCGAAAATATAATTAATCCAAAATCAAGTAAACCTTTAAAAATATTTAATGATAAAATAAGAGGTAACAAGATAAGTGATTAAAACAAAAAGTCCTAAAGTTATTTTTAATTCCGTTTATACATTAAGTAATAACAATATAGATAATAAGTTTGGAAATCATAAAAAAGCAACAAAGAGAATTGTTAAAATGTACGACTATTACACCAATGAAGAAAAAAGAGCCATGTCTATGTATGACTATTACACAGGTAAACTTACAAAAGAACAAACGGTTAACTTAATACTTGAAAACGGAGAGTTTGCAACAGAAAAAGCGGTAGAAAAAAGAAAAAAACAAGCGGTAAAGTATCTAGAAAAATCTAATCTTTGGCAAGGAGTACTATCTTTTAACAACGATTATTTGACACAAAATATTGACGTGCATGTTTTAGAAAAAGAACTTGCTACTAATATATTACCAATGTTTTTTCGAAAGTGTGGTTTTAAAGATACAAAAAAGATGTTTTATCAATTAGCATTACATACAGATACTGATAACTTGCACTTTCATTTTTCATTTATGGAGAAAGAGCCAAACTACATATATTCTAAAAACAAAATTGATTATAGAAGAACAGGAAAATTAGAACAAAGTTCTATTGATTTTCTAAAAGCACAGATAGTACACACAATCGAAAAACAAAAAATATACACACCATTATTAAAAGAAACAAATAAAGAAATAGAAGAATTAAAAAAATATTTTAATTATAAAGAAAAGAATTTTTTATTATATGATAAGAAAGATTTGTTATTAGAAGAAAAAATATTAACTCTTGGAAAGATGTTGGATGATAGTAATAATCATTCTGTTAATAAAATCAAATATGGATCAATTAAAGATAAAGAGATTCAACAATTAACAAAAGAAATAAAACGAGAGTTATTTACTTCAAAAAATGCTCGGTTAAAAAATGAGTATGGATTGTTTAAAGAATCTTTAAAAAAAATAAACAATTATTTTTACAAGTTATATAAAGACAATAACATTAAAGAAATACATATTGACAATACTTTGACGAAAAACAAAGAAAAATATATTGATAACTATGTATATAATGCAATAGTAAATCACGCACTGTACAGCTGGAAAAAGCAACAGAAAGAATTCAAAAATATAAAAGAGAATGAAATAATACAAGCTATTATCCTAAAACAATATTTGAAAAATAAAAAAAATAATTCTAAAAAACATATTTTAGAAAATTATTTATCTGGCTATAATGCAAAAGCTAAATTTAAAAATAGATATGAAATAGAACAATCAATACAAAACATTAATCAAGAGTTAGAAGAAGCTAGTAAGGAATTTAGCAAGTTATTTAATAATTATGAGTTATAAAGGAAGGAGAAAAAATTGAAAGAAGATTTATTAAAATATAAAAGAGAAGATAATGATTTTATTTATGAAGATATTGATTCATTTATGAATTACATTAGTAATACTAAATATGATGATTATACAGAGGATATAATATATTCAGATTTCATTGAAGAAGATATAAAAAAAAGGTTAGAAAAGGATTACTGGACAAAAACATTCAATTTATTAAAGAATATAAAAACAACAGATTTTAATTATTATTATAGAGATACAGATGGCAATTTTAGAAATGTAACAAATCGTGATATAAATTGTTTGATTGATAGAATGATATTAAATATAGAGAAGAATAAAGAAAATTATGAATTGTAAAATCATGGATAGTTTAGGATTATATATTAAAAAAGCTAGAAATCTAAAAAATATCAGTCTATCCACTGTTTCTAAAAATACCAAGATATCTCTTTCTACTTTAAGTCGGATAGAAAATAATAAAATTAAAAATATCAAAAACATACACTTATATAAATTGTCCAAAGAATTAGATCTAGATTATAATAGTTTATTGAGAAGAAGATGGGAATTGTTTCCCATCTTTTCTTATGGTAGAAAGACTGATGCTGAAAATAAATAGTATATATAATGAAGATTGTATGAATGGCATTAAAAAAATTCCAACAGCATCCGTTGATTTAGTAATCATTGATCCACCATATCAACTTAATTTTTCTAAAAGAAAAAATAAAGATAGGGATAAACTAACAAGTGCTACATGCAAAATACACGAAGAATTAATAGGTGTTCATTTGACAGAAGGATATAACTATAATTTATTAGATGAATTAGTTAGAGTGATGAAAAGAATAAATATTTATATTTGGTGCAACAAAAGTCAATTACAAATGTATTTTGACTATTTTGTAAAGAATTTAGAATGTAATTTTGAAATATTAATATGGAACAAAACCAATCCATTACCGACTTATCACAATACTTACTTATCTGATAAAGAGTATTGTTTATATTTTAAAAAGAAAGGATACTGTAATCCACAAAATTATGAAGATGCAAGAACAGTCTTTCTATCATCTACTAATATAAAAGATAAAAGAAAATATGGACATCCTACAATTAAACCATTGGATTTTATAAGGAAAATTATCAGAAATAGTAGTAAAGAAAATGATGTTATTTTAGACTGCTTTATTGGAAGTGGAACAACAGCGGTAGCATGTATATATGAGAATAGAAATTACATAGGTTTTGAAATCAATAAAAATTATTATGATATAGCAATTAAAAGAGTAAGGGAAGTAAAGGAGAATGCTCATGTATGAAGATGACAAAGTAACAATTGAAAAAGCAAAGAAACTACCTGATGGATGGTGTTGGATTAAATATGAAGATGGATCAGGTTGTTTAAAATCACCACAAAATGAAAGTTATATGATATACGACCTACAATGTAACGAATATCAATTCAATACAGATGCATTATGGAGTGCTATAATCGAAGATATAGAATATTCTAATAAAAGATTAAATCCTTTTGATGTGATGGAAAATAATATTTTACGATATCATAAAGAATTATTAGTAAGCGAACATTCAAAAGAAAGGAGTCATGAACTTGAATAAATATATAGAATTAAAAAACAGACATCAAAACGAACTAAAACAGGTTCAATTGATTTATGCGTTTAATAGAAAAGATTTAAATGATGGATTGAAAAAGTTAGGACTAAAGAAAACGGACGTTGACAAACTCATTCCACTTAACGGAGGTTGTTATACTACGATAGAAAATATAGAAAAATTAGCTAAATTGTTAAAAAAACAAAGTAAAGAGTTAAAAGATGCAATAATGAAAGATAAAAATGGCACAGATTTTATTTATGATATGTTTTCATATGAACTTGCAAATCATGAATATACATATACTAGAGATTTATCTGACACATTAAACGTTCTTAATATAAGTGAAAGGGATATAAAAAATAATCCTAATTTAAAAAACGGATTAAAGCTGGCAGTGGAAGATGCCTTGCAATATGAGAGGAAAAAAGAAGAGTATGAATTATAGTTTATCATGTGAAGAGGGGAGCTTATGAGTTCCCCTCTTATTTTTGTTTTAATTGTGATTAGTATATTAATTATATTTTTAAAGTATATTGAACCAATGATTAATAAATATAAATTAAAAAATGATAATGAATATGGATCAGCTAGGTTTTCTACAATTTATGAAATAAAAAAGAATTTTAAAAAAGAAAATATATCAAACATTAAAAGAGTAGGAGTACCAATTTATTATAGTAAAAATATAAAATACGTTTGGTTTGATACAGAAACACCACATTATATATATTTAGGCTCAAGCGGTAGTGGTAAAAGTGTAACAGCAGTAATTCCAATGGTAACATTTCTAGCAAATGCTAAAGAAAAGAGAAGTGTTTTTATAACAGACCCCAAAGGAGAAATTTTTCATAACACTTCAAAAATGCTAAAAGATAATGGCTATAACATATTAACAATCGATTTTAGGAACCCAGACTTATCAAATCATATCAATATTTTGGAACCTATTATATGTGAATATGAAAAATATATTGAGTACGAAAAGCTCTTGAAAGCTACCAATGATAAAGAAAAACAAAAAGAATATAACAATATATCTCTTTCTCATTATGCAGAGAGTAATAGGTTAATTAGCTCTTTAGCAGAAATTATTATGCAAGAAAAAGTAGAAGGTAAAGATCCCTTTTGGAATAACAGTGCAAGAAATCTATTAGAAGGATTAATTAGTTTCTTTCTTGAAGAATATAAAGAAGGAAAAATCAAACGTGAACAAATTACTATGACCAGTATTAGAAAATTTCAAACATCAATGATGAACGATAAGAACGAAAGAAAATTTAAAATATTAATGGAACAAAAACCTTATGGAACAAAATCAAAAGATACTCTCACACCTCTTTTATCAATGAATGAAAATACCTATAAATCTGTAACGGGAGTTTTTAATGAAAAAATGGCTATATTTGATGACATAAATGTTGCTAATATAACATCTCAATCCGATTTTGAGTTAAACATATTAGGAAGAAAGCCTACAGCATTATTTATTATTGTTCCTGATGAGGACAAAGTTTATTATACTTTAGTAACAAT
>ERZ1643246.1533-NODE-1533-length-24933-cov-29.055189_pt1 | contig 24933 bp, 29 predicted proteins | sample MGYA00579265_ERZ1643246 | MGnify/ENA primary metagenome ERZ1643246 (study PRJEB29033, sample SAMEA4952261) | chicken gut metagenome | biome: Broiler Chicken; feature: Gastrointestinal Tract; material: Caecum | place: Ireland | collected 2018 | study: Broiler...
AAATCGACTTTTATATTGACCATATGTGGATTTTTCCGTATACAACAAGGTTAAGCTACCTTAATTCGCCCGAACGAAGTGAGTGGCATGTGTTTTGCTTTGGCTTCAAAGGCTAACTTTGCAAAACGCCTTTCTTATATTATCATTAATAATGTAAATGCTGATATTATTAATATTTGTTTTCCTGATAAATCTGCTGGTAACCAATCTACTTCTTCTGTTGACTTATCATTGGTAAAACTTATGCTATAAGAATCTATATCATCTAATCTTAAATTTATTTCGACATCCATACTCTCATTTTCTTTCAAATTTGAAACATCAATATATCTAGAACCTACTAAATTATCTCTTTCTGAATAAAAATCAACTCTCATGTACTTCAAAGTAATAGGATTTTCTACTAAATTCGTAACTGTACCTTTGATTCTCAAGTTCACTTGTGTAGCCTCTGCTTGATTTATTACTACTTGCTCTAAATTATCTTTTCTTGTTATTGTATGATATGATGTATTTAAACTGACATTAATTAATACATCTGATAATACAAAAAATCCTACAAAAATAAGCAAATATATTAAAAAAGTTTTCATTCTTTTCATTTTTTAATTCATTCCTTTCTTAAGAACAAATCGGAAAGCCTTAAATTTGTACAAGCTTTAAACTTTCTCTTTGGCTTTCCGTAAATTGTTCATGCGCCAAATTTATGAAATAAATTTGTGTGCAACTGTTGAAGCGAAGCGACTGTTCTACTAATCAGAAAGTATAAGTTTATGATTAGTAGAACAAATCTAATGGGAAAAGAATTAAATTTTCCAATTTATCTTCTCCAATCCTGTATTTCGTATATATTATATCAAAAAAATGCTGATATTTCAACATTTTTTTGATATATATATTTTTTTTGCATCTTCTTCTCTTAAGGCAATTGTTGTCCCTCTCACCTCATAAGCTTTAGGATCTTTAAAAGGACTTACTAATACTAATTCTATGTTGGTTCCTTCTATTAGTCCTAAATCTAATAATCTTCGCTTTATATTGTCATCACATGTTATTTCTTTTATAACTCCTTTTTCCTTTAAATTTAACTCATTTAGCGATATAATGTTACAATTCATGAGAATTATCTCCTCTTTTCTTTTATTAACAAAACTTTTTAAATATATTTACTAATACTTATTTCTATTTTCATAATTTGATATAAATTATGTTTATTATATTATATTTATTTTATTTAATATATGTAACAAAAAATGAGGTATAATTACCTCATTTTATGTTATCCCACCATCTCTATTATGAGAAGCTCTTTCTATTTCATATTTAGCTCTTTCTTCCAATTCTGTTGATACCTCTTCTATAACCATATCATTTGTATATTTTTTATTTTTATCTTCACTTATTTTATTTAAAATTTCTTTCTGAACATCCCTTGAATTGTATATTTCTGCTATTTCTTCATTTTCTAGTATAGCATCAATACAATATTGCATATCGAACTTATCATGTGATGAATGGTCATCATTATCTTTATCATTATCAATTACTGTAATATCTTTTTCTTCACATTTACCGTGTTCTGCATTTTTTTCTAACATATGATCAGCTTGATATCTATCAGGTCGGTCATTCATAAATTCTCTTACGTCGCTATCTTGCATCCATGTTTTTTGAGTCTCTAATTCAAAATCCACATATTGACCATACTGATCTGAATAAGTAGAATATTTTATCTCTCTACCTGTAAATTCATCATATCCTACATTCAAAAACTCTCTTCCATTTCCATTTACTATTTCATAACTTGTAGTATTAACTTCTTTGTCAACTTTTCCTTCATCATTATCAACTGTTAAATTTCTTTGTGTAGGATTTGTTCCTTCTCTTGTATTAAGCCTTAAAATATCTTCTCCTAACACAACTGCTTCTCCATTAGCCCTTATAACAACAAATGTATCTATTGCATTTTTATCTATATCAATATCTTTTTGACTAGCCAAACTAGAAGTTGATACCCTAGCTAATTTTACACCATCTGTTATTCCTATTTCTTCCAATCCCAATTTTTGTCCTAAACTCTCTCCTTGTATAAATTGTCCTAATTTAGTCTCTTCTTTAACTTTTAGTTTTTCTGTTTGACTTTCAGAAATTCTTTGGCTATCATCTTCATCTCTATCTTTATTTTCTAATTCTTCACCTTTTTCTGACCTATCTTCTTTATCTAAATTAGGTATTTTTGTATCCAAATCAATTTCATCTATATTCTCGATTTCATCAGGATTTATTCCTAAAACTTTTGCTATTTCTTGTTTTCTTTCTTCAAGTAGTTTACTCATTGACTGTTCTTCTAATTGCCTATCCGGAGTATTTTCTAATAAATTTTTAATTTGTGCAACTTTATCAGGTTCTGAATATTCAAATACTTTATAAAATTGTGGATCTTTATCATCTATATAACCACCAATACATTTATCACCTAAATAATAATTATTTATTGTATCTACTTGCAATTCTCCATTTTCGTCCCTAGTAACCTTGTTAATTCTAACTATATATAATTTTTCTGATAGTTCATTTCCATTAACTTTATCATTCCATTTTACATCTCCAACGAAAATTATATCTTTAACATAAGATGACTTGTCAGGAGTTTCCTTTTGTTTAAATTGATTATTTAAATCATCTCTGAATTTTAGTTCTTCTTGCAATAGTTCATTTTTCTCTCTATTCATATTATCCTCCTTTTACACTTTAGTAACTTTATATTAATATTACTATATAAATTTCTTTATGTCAAATTGTTAATGCCTATATTTAAGCAATATACTTATATTTTAAAATTACTTTATTAAATTATTAATATTTAATTAATTTCATTGCTAAAAACATTACTACTATGCTATACTTAATTTAGATGAATACATATAATATAAAAGGTGATGTAATGGAATATATATTAAACAAAATATATACTGATACAGAATATTTAAACATAATAAATGATATTATAACAAATGAAACTGTGCAAAAGATGAAAAATTTTAGACAACATTGTGATACAAATTGTTTTGATCACTGTTTAGTTGCTTCTTATTTTTGTTACAAATTTTGCAGAAAATACCATTTGGACTATATTTCTTGCGCTAGAGCTGCAATGCTTCACGATTTATTTTTATATGATTGGAGAAAAAAACAAGAAAATAGAAAAGGTCTTCACGCATTTACACATCCAGAAACAGCTCTTAAAAACGCAAATGAAATTTTTGATTTAAATGATGTCGAAAAAGATATAATTTTAAAACATATGTGGCCAGTAACTTTTAGTTTTCCTAAATATAAAGAAAGTTTTGTATTAACATATTATGATAAAAAATGTGCTTTTATGGAGTCTTTTAGTAGTATGAGAGAAAAATTTATTAGAAAAAGAATTTTCAGATATGCTTATGTGTTTTTTTCATTATTAATTATATTATAATTTACTAATGCCATTGACACCCATTGACAAAAAAGGAAAATTTGAGTTTCTCAAACTTTCCTTTTTCATTGTATAGGAAAAATCGACTTTTATCTTGACCAGTTATGGATTTTTCCGTATACAACAAGGTTAGGCTTCCTATATTAGTGAAGTACTGCGAAGCAGTCTTCACATGTGTGCGTCGAAATCTTTGATTTCGTTAACGCACGCCTTTCTTATTTATTTTAGTCTTTCTTTTCTTCTTCAGCTGTTGCTTCTTCTTTAACTTCTTCTTTTTCTGTTACCTTTTCAACTGGTTCTTCTTTAACTGTATCAACAACTTCTTGAACATCAACTTTTTCAGTTTCTATAGCTGGAGCTTCTTCTGGTGCTTTATCAGCAGAAACTTCTTCAGCTTTTTCTTCTACTTTAACTTCTTCTTTAACAGTTTCTGTTGCTTCTTCTTTTACCTCTGGAGCAGTTTCCTCTACTGGTAATTCTTCTGCTACATTTTCTTCAACTGGTAGTTCTTCAGCTAAATCTTCCTTTAAAACTACTTCTCTATCTTCAATTCTAGCACCAATTTGCTCTTTAGTTTTAGCAGCTTTACCAACTCTGTCTCTTAAATAATATAATTTTGCTCTTCTTGCTTTACCTACTCTTACTAATTCTACTTTTTCTACTAATGGTGAATGAACTAAGAAAGTTTTTTCAACACCTACACCATAAGAAGTTTTTCTTACTGTAAATGTTTGATTTAATCCTCCACCTTGTACTTTAATTATTATTCCTTCAAAAACTTGGATTCTTTCCTTATTTCCTTCTTTTATTCTTACATGTACTTTTACTGTATTACCAACTTTTAATTCTGGTATTTTATTCTTAAGTTGTTCATGTTCAATTGATTTTATAATATCCATTTTAGAAATTACCTCCTTCTTTTATTTTTTTGAGCGGTGCTTTTAAAATAGCACTTCAATTATTTTCTAAAATTATTGTTTTTATATTTTTCCATTAAATCAGGTCTTTTACTTTGAGTTATTTTGATAGATTGTTCTTTTCTCCATTTCTCTATATTTTGATGATGTCCAGTAAGTAATACTTCTGGAACTTTTTTTCCTAGAAATACTTCTGGCCTTGTGTATTGAGGATATTCTAAAAGGTCATCTGTAAAAGATTCTTCTTGAATTGACTCTTTATTTAATACTCCTTCTACATATCTACTAACAGAATCTATAAGAACCATCGCTGGTAACTCTCCTCCTGTTAATACATAATCACCAATAGAAATTTCTTCATCAACAATCTCGTCTATTACTCTTTGATCTATACCTTCATAATGTCCACATAATAAAATTAGATGTTTTTCCTTTGATAATTCTTTTACTTTATCTTGATTTAAAGTTTTGCCTTGTGGTGATAAGTAAATTACTTTAGAATTGTCTGTTTTTACAGAATTATAGCAATCATATACCACATCTGCCCTCATGACCATTCCTGCTCCTCCACCATAAGGTGTATCATCTACTTTATTATGCTTATCTTTTGAAAAGTCCCTAATATTTACAACATTTATATTTATTAAGTTCTTTTCTTGTGCTCTACCTAAAATACTTTCATTTAAAATATCAAACATATTAGGAAAAAGTGTTAAAATATCAAATCTCATCTTAGTTACATTCCTTCCTTAATTTTTATATAAGTTTTGAAAAATTTGATATTTAGCTAGTTAATTATTTTAGCTATTTTTCTAATTACAGTCCATTTATTAAATGTACCAATATTTTCTTGTCTGTTATATTTATTTCTTTAATAACATCACTTATTGCAGGTAATAAAATTTGCTTTCCATTTTTTTCTTTTACAACATATATATCATTACTTCCAGTATTATATATATCATCCAAAATTCCTAAGAATTTTCCATCATCTGAATATACTTCAAGTCCTAGTAAGTCAGCAATATAATATGTTCCTTCTTCTGGTTCTCCTAAAGTTTCTCTTTTTACTTGAATATAATAATTTCTTAAAGCTTCAGCATCTTCAACTGTATTAACATTTTTAAATTTTATTAATACAAAGTTTTTATGATACTTAACATCTTCAATTTCATATTCCGTTTTATTATTATTCTTTACTAATAAAACTTTATCTAACTGTTCAAACCTTGATATATCTTCAGTATATGGAACAATTTTTACAAATCCTTTAATCCCAAAAGTATTTACAATTTGTCCTAATTCAAAAAATTCCTGCATATTTTACTCCCATTATTCAACAAACTCCACTGTAACTTTTTTATGCTCTTTTCCTGCTACTGCTTTTATAACAGTTCTTATTGATTTAGCAAGTCTGCCTTGCTTTCCTATAACTTTTCCCATATCATTTTTTGATACTTTTACTTCTAATAGTATTGATTTTTCATTATCTGTTTCTTTTACTTCTACTGCGTCTTTATCTTCTACTAAATTAAGTATTATTAATTCTAGAATATCTTTCATTCTAATTCCTCCTATAAAGCATTATTTTACTTTTTCGATTAATGCTTTAACTGTATCTGTTGGTTTTGCACCATTTTTTGTCCATTTTTCTAGTTTTTCTTTATCGATAACTACTGTAGCTGGTTCTGTCATTGGATCATATGTACCAATTTGTTCGATGATTTTTCCATCTCTTGGGCTTCTAGAATCTGCTACAACAATATGATAAAATGGAGCTTTTTTCTTTCCTTCTCTTTGTAATCTAATTTTTACCATTATATTCACCTCCCTGGGATTTTGGGGACGGACTCAAAAATCCCTCTTTTTAAAAATGGATTTTTGAAATTCTCATTAACCACCAAATATATTTATATAAGTTTAAAAAATTAATACCTTTATTAAAAAAATTGCATTACATTAAAATTTGAAATTTTTTAAAGCATTTTCGTCAATATTACTCATTAATTTCTTCATGCCACCTTTGTTTTGCTTTAATTGTTTCATCATTTTTTGTGTCATTTCAAATGATTTTATGAATTTGTTTACATCTTGTACTGTTGTTCCACTACCTTTTGCTATTCTTAATCTTCTACTTCCATTTAATAATTTGACATTCCTTTTTTCTTGTTTTGTCATAGAACAAATCATAGCTTCTATTTTAACAAATTCTTTATCATCTACTTTTAGATCTTTTATTTGATTCATTCCTGGAATTAATTTTAGTAAAGATGAAAATGAACCCATCTTTTTTACTTGTCTTAGTTGAGTTAGGTAATCATCTAAGTCTAATTCTTTTTTTCTCATCTGTTTTTCTAATTTTTCAGCTTGCTCTAAATCAAAACTTTCTTCAGCTTTTTCTATTACAGATAAGATATCTCCCATTCCTAATATTCTTTGTGCCATTCTGTCTGGATGGAATACTTCTATATCACTTAATTTTTCACCTGTTGCTGCAAATTTTATTGGCTTACCTGTTATCTTCTTTACTGATAATGCAGCACCACCTCTAGTGTCTCCATCTAGCTTTGTTAAAACAACTCCATCTATTCCAACTTCATCATTAAAAGATTTTGCAACATTTACAGCGTCTTGACCTGTCATACTATCTACAACTAATAAAATTTCATGTGGTTTGATACTTGCTTTTAAATTTTTTAATTCATTCATTAGTTCTTCATCTATTTGCAGGCGTCCTGCTGTATCTAGTATTATAACATCATTCAATTTTGACATAGCTACACTTACTGCTTGTTTTGCTATGTGTACAACATCTTTTGATTGTTCATTACTAAATACTGGTATATTAAGTTGTGCTCCTACGACTTGTAATTGTTTTATAGCAGCTGGTCTATATATATCACAAGCTACAAGTAATGGCTTTTTACCTTGTTTTCTAAAAAGATTTGCTAATTTTCCTGCTGTTGTTGTTTTACCTGAACCTTGCAATCCTATTAACATTATTATCGTTGGTGGATTAGGTGTGAATTGTACTTTACTTTCTGTTCCTCCCAATAATTCTACTAACTCATCTTTAACAATTTTGACAACTTGTTGCCCTGGTGTTAGAGATTTCATTACGTCTTGGCCTAATGCTTTTTCTTGGATAGTTGAAATAAATTCTTTTACTATCTTATAATTAACATCTGCTTCTAGTAAAGCTAATTTTACTTCTCTTAGCATTTCTTTTAAGTCTGATTCTGTAATTCTGGCTTTACCTCTTAATTTTCTTGTTATTTCTTGTAATCTTGATGATAATCCTTCAAAAGCCATACAATCACCCCTATACTAAACAATTCAATTCTTTTTTTATGTTTTCTAATATGTCTGCTATTTTTTTATCAGATGATTCTTTTTGAATTTTATTGAGCTCTGATAAAACTTTGTCGATTTTCTTTTCTTGCTTTAATGTCCTTTTCATAAATGCTAACTTTTCTTCATATTCGAAAAGTTTTTTCTCCCCTTTCTTTATATTGTCTCTTACTGCTTGTCTTGTTATACCATTATTTTCTGCAATTTCTGATAAAGACAAGTCGTTATTGTAATAGTTATCTATGAATTCAGATTGTTTTTCTGTTAATAATTTTCCATAAAATTGATTTAACATACTTATTTCTACATTCTTTTCCATGATAACTACCTCTTTTCTCTGTAATGCTATTATACTTTACACTATTTTTTTTGCTTTGTCAAGCTATTTCCATAAATTTCTATGAATTTTTTTGATTAAAATTTAAAAATTGTATTGACAAACAGATTTAATTGAATTATAATAGCTATTGTCCGAAACAAAAGGACAAACGGGTAGGTGGCCGAGTGGCTAAAGGCGGCAGACTGTGGTCTTTGGTTTAATCAAAACCTAAACTTGCAGCTCATATAAGTGATTATATGATGATAACCGGGCTAATTCGGGGAAACCTTAACAGTTATAGCTGATGGCAATCCCGAGCTAGAAAAGTATTTTTCGAGTGTAGAGACTTTATACCTGGTATCTTTAATAAAAGATAAAGAGAAAGTCCAGACTACAAACATTTTAAATGGTAGTGAAAACTATAGTAGTAAGAAATCTGTTCTCATTTGAGTACGATGGTTCGAATCCATCCCTGCCCACCAAAAAGTATCTGAGTATTAGCTTAGGTACTTATTTTTTATTTAAAAATAAGGAGATAATTATGAATTTTGATACAAATAAAGAAAAAGGCAGAAGTTCTTTAGGCATTGCTATAGCATATTTTAGTATGCATGGATATACTGTATCTATTCCTTTAAATGATACACAAGATTATGATCTAGTTATAGAAAAAGATGGAATATTAAAAACAGTTCAAGTGAAATCAACAAACTGTAAGACTAAATATGGCAATTATCAAGTAGCTCTTAAAAGTTGTGGTGGAACAAAAGGTAGAACTTACAAAACAATTATTGACACAAAAGTTGATCTACTTTTTATTGCCACTAAAGAATTGAATTTATATATTATACCAATAAAAGATTTACAAAATCGTTCAACTTTTGCGTTCTTAATTATTTTTTTAGGCACTATTGGTTTAATTATTGTTTTCTGTATCTTTTGCTGCATTTTTGGCGGATTTGGATATATAAAAAACTTTCATTTTCTTTTAGTGTAATTTCTAAATTCCTTATAAAACTTACTATTATCTCTTCCCTACTAAAATATTTATCAAATTCTTTCTTTAGAGAAGTTGCAATATCTTTTAAGTCATCTGAAAAAAATTCTTCATTCACATTAAAACCAATACTAATCAATAAATAATTAATTTTGTCGCCAATTGTATTTATTTCTGTCAAAATTCCTGAAATCTTCTTACCATTTAAAATTAGATCATTAGGTTCTTTTATATCTAATCTAATTTCAAATAAATCATAAATAGTTTTTTGCATGCAATTTGCTATTTCTATAGTAAGATTTTTTAAATCATCTATTTTACATTTTGGTTGTAAAATAATTGTCATTGCTATATTTTTTCCGTTCTCCAGTATGCCAGCTTCTTCCCTTTGTTCCAATACCTTCAGTTTGAATTTCTGCAATCAAAATTTTTCCGTTATTTTCCTCATCAAAAGCAATTTCTTTAGCTTTTTTATGTGTAGAAGTTATTTTATCATAATAATCTATCTTTTTCCCTATTATATTATTTAGATTTTTTCTTCTTATATAATCTATATCCAACATTTTTTACCTCTAAATTTCATAATCAATTTTCATAAATTATTTATATCATCAATTATATACACAAGTCAATATTTACTTTTTCTTTTAAAATTTTTATTGCTAAAAATTACTAAACAGCCAAAATTGTAGAGTTTATGCATGATAAGAAAAGATAAAATTTTTGGATGTCTAATTTTGTAATAATTAAAAACAATTTGGCAAAAATAAATTTAGCAAGGAGGTGAAAATATGAAAAATAAAATTAAATCAATCATATTTTTAATAGCATTACTTTCAATTACATTAATTTTTCCAAATATGAGTAATGCACAAACAAGAACAGTTACTGATGAAGAAACTTTAATAAATGCAATTAATGAAGCTGATTATGGAGATACTATCTCAATACAAAATAATATAACAGTTACAAAACCAATAGTTATTGCAAAAGAACTTATAATAGATGGTAATGGATATACTATTACAGGTTCAAGTGATTGGACATCAACATCTGGAAATCAAACTATGTTTACAGCTCAATTATCTGATGCAAATCTTACACTAAAAAATATCAAATTAGAAAATGGACCTAAATATGGTGTACAAGCTTACGATGGAGCAGCTGTTTATTTAGACAATGTTTCAATAACAGGTTTCAAATATGGTGGTGTATTAGTAAATGGTGGTAGACTTGAAGTAATAGATTTACACTTAGGTTATAATGGTACAGATGCAAATAATGGTATAGAAATAGACAAAGGTGCAGCAGCAACAAATCATCCTACATTAGTTATGAATGGTACTTTAACATCTGATACTAATGAAAATGTAGTTCGTGTTGCTGATAATGGTCATCTTACAGAATTTACAATAACAAACACTTCTAATACAACAAACAAAGTTGCTATATCTGGAGATAGCCTAGTATTAACTGATGAAAATAATAATGTTATAGCTGAAACTAAAGTTCCTGATACAATAACAAGTAATACTGATGTTCAAAATGTAATAATAACTTTAGTAGCTAATGGTAAAACAAATAAAATTGTAGCTGAGTCTGGTAAAACAATATCAGAAGATACTTTAAAATCTCATATTCAATTAGAAACAAATCAAGTGATTGATGGATTCTTTACTGATGAACAATACACAACAGCTTTTGATTTTAATCAAACACTTAGTGCTGATACAACAATTTATGCAAAAATATCAATGGTAGAAACTCCTGTACCTGAAGAACCTACACAACCTGAAACTCAACCTGAAACTGAAATACCAGTAAAAGATGAAACACCTAAAACAGGTATAGAAAATTATACAGGACTTGCAGTTTTAACAATATTATTATCTACAACAACATTAATTTTTATGAGAAAAAAAGAAAATATAGGATAGGCTAAAATGTCTATCCTTAAAATATATTGTGGTGAAATAAATGAAAATTAATTCTAAATATAAAAAAATTCTATATATTTTTATTTATAGTTTATTATTTTTTTCAATTTTTCTATCAGCTATATACATTTTTGAAGAATGTTTAGCTAAAAAGGAAATTGTTGAAGAAAGTAATCTACTAAATATGATTAATATTAATGAAATAAATTTGGAAACAGCAGAAACAAATGGTAATGAAACAAATTTAAATGAAAATATTCGACAAAATACTGAAAACAAACCAATAGAAACAGAAAGAATAATTCAAGTAAAAACTCTCCAAGAAACTAACCCAGATATCGTCGGATGGCTTGAAATAGAAAACACATCTATCAATTACCCAGTTTTACAAGGTACAGATAATGAATATTATATGACTCATAATTATAAAAAAGAAAAATCTAAGAATGGTTCTATATTTCTAAATAAGGATTATGATTGGAATATTCCAAGTAACAACTTACTTATATATGGTCACAATTTAAATAATGGTACAATGTTTCAAGAATTATTGAAATATTCTGATGAAAGTTTTTATAAAAAGCATCCTACTATTAGATTTACAACAGAAAATGAAGATTCTGAATTCGAAATTATATCTGTTTTTAAATCTAGAGTATATTACAGTTCTGAAAAAAATGTTTTTAGATATTATTATTTTATTAATCCTGAATCTGAAACTGAGTATAATGATTATGTGAAAAATGCTAAAAATGCTTCTCTTTATAACATTAATTCAAGTGTAACATATGGAGATCAATTAATTACATTATCTACTTGCTCATATCATGTAAAAGATGGTCGATTTGCTGTTGTAGCTAAAAAAATAAATGCACAGTAACTCTGTGCACTTTTATTACATATTACTCTTTTTCGAAATATTCTGCTATTATTTTCATTCTATTCATTTGGTCAACTTTAAATGGACATCTACTATTACAATGACCACAACTAATACAATCTTTAGCATTTTTTTCTAAACTTCTATAATGTTCTTTTGCTAAAGTATCTCCTAAAATTGATAAATCACTTATTATTGAATAATCCTTCTCTTCTTCTGTGCTATTTTCATATTTCAAAATTTCTTCTAAATCTTCTTTAATTCTTATTCCTGGCAATACTGTTAAAACTCCTGGTTTGTCTAAATCATATTGTATACATTGAATTTTTGTAAGTTCCTTTCCAAATGGAGATCTTTTATCATCTAATAATTGTCCTCCTGAGAAGGCTTTCATTACAGAAATTCCTACTCCCTCTGTCTCACATCTTTTATATAATTCAAATCTTTCATTTATATTTCCATTAGCATAATCACCTTTTTGATAATCATATGCTGGATTTATGCTAAACATTAGTCCAACCATCCCTATTATACTTATTTTATCCCCTGTTCGTTTATTTATTCGATATTCCATTTGCATTACCTCTTTCTTATTTCATTTGTTATCTTTTTATTTATATCACTTGAAGTAAACTATAAGTCAAGTTCTTTGTTATTACTTTTATATAAATTTTAAGGTATTCAAATCGAACGCCAATTGGGTTATGGTTTAATGACACTTTCCATATCTTTTGCTTCATTTAAAATGTCTTTATAAAAAAATAACAACTCCCAATTTCTTGGAAATCGCTATTTTATTTGGCTCCTTTGTGAGAGACGTTTTCGAAAAGTCTATCACAAAATGGTTAGGACATTCTAATTTTTCTACTACTGCAAATATATATGCTCATTTAGATAATAATTCAAAACAGCTTTCAGCTCAAGCGATTACAAGTGCTTTTGAAACCAAAAAAGAAATTGAGGAATTAGGCTCTTCAACTTCTTCTAATAAATTAGTGGCTTGTGCAAACTAATTTTGGTACAGGTAGTGGGACTCGAACCCACACGCCATTTCTGACAATGGTTTTTGAGACCATCCTGTCTACCAGTTCCAGCATACCTGCATATTTAATTACAATTTATATAAAAATACATTTGGTTAGATTTTGGTTAGATATTTAGTAAAAATTAAATTCTACCAAAACCTAAACCTGTATATTTATCAATACTTTTAAAAATTACTATCAAAAAAATCCATTTAGATTTTGAGTCTGCCCCGTCTACCAATTCCAGCACACCAGCTTAAAGTTTACATATGCTATATTAACACAAATTCTAAAAAATGTCTACACTAGTTTAATAATTTGTTCTAATTTTTTCTAAATTTAAGGTAATCATTTAATCCTCTATTAACAAATTTATTAGTTTTATTCTTTAATTCTAACAAAAGTTCATCTGTAGTTTTATATGCTAAATCATATTCTTCTTTATCTATAATTCCTTCATCTAAAGCTTCTTTTATTTCCCTTTCGTCTGACAAATGTATGTATTTTTGATAGTTATATCTAAATTAGTTGCTTCTCTTACTTGTCTTTTTCTTACATCTATCCACTTATTTAATTCTTTCATATTTTTACCTGCTTTCTTTTTATATATTTAAGAAATTCTATGTTCAATTTTTGATACATAGAATTTCTTAATATATTATTCCCAAAGATTTACTTCTTTTATTTTCATTTTTGAAAAATCATCATATTCGTCTTCAAAAACTATTACTCTAAATGTTTGATTTTTCTTTAGTTTATTTTCCATATTAGCTAAATCTACTATCATTTTTGTTGATAGATCCATTCCAAATAGCAGTGCCTTATCCTTATTTTTATAAAAAATGCAATTCGTAAATCCTAATACATTTGAATCAGGTTTTAATTCCATTTTATAAAAGTTGATTTCATCATTGTCTTGTTTTAGAACTTCTTTTATTTCATCTTCTGGGTCTATGTTAAAGACATTTATCATATTTTTGTCTATTTTGTTGTCTGGTATAGCTTTATATACTGTTATATCATCTTGGAGTTTTACTTTACCCATTGCGTTTTTTATGTTTTTTACAGTCTCTTCTAATGACAATTTATATCCTATTTGTTTTGTTCCTCTGCCTATTTCAAGAATTTCAAATTTATTTCTTAGATTTTTTCCATTACTATCTTTCTTTAATTCTTCTTTTATATTTTTTATAAAGATTTCATTTTCATCATCATTATCTTCTTCGATTTCATTATTTTTTTGTTCTCTTTTTAGTTCTCTTAGGCTTGATTCTATTTCTTTAGGCATTACTTCATTTGATTTTACTTTATTTAAAATGTCAATTAGATTAGTTGAAGCTATAAATATACTTTCTCTTTCTGTTTTTGATAAATTTTTCAATTGCATTTTATCTAAGTTTTTTCCTAATAATTCAATATCTTCTTTATAATCAGATTCATTTTTTGTTTTCTTTTCTATATTAACTTCTTCCTCTTCTCCTTCTGGTAGTGAAGATATTTCATCTTTATTGCTGTATTTCCAAAATTCAAATATACTTTTTTTGTGGCTATCTATTTCTTGAATATATGCTGTTGCATTTTCAATCTTTTTCTTCATGTTTTTGTTTTTTAATTTTATTGCATTTATGTCCATTATGATATTTTTTAATTCTGTATCTAAATTTTCCAATTCTTTGTAACTATCTACTAATTCTTCAATTGTATATTTGTCTTTTAATTCTTTTTCTTTATATATCTCTTCTGAGCTTGTTTTTATAACTTTCTTTTTCTGTACTTCTGTTTGATCATTTTTTATTTTGCTTTTTTTGTTCTTCTTACTATATTTAAAATAATATTTAAACTTTCCAAAAAATGTTTTTTTACATTCTAAAAATGTTGATATTTGCTTTTCTTTTTCTACAAATTCTATGTCTAATAGACTTCCTTCTCTTTTTAAATTTTCTAGTCTATTTCTATCATTTACTATTCTTTCTGATATTTTGACTTTTCTTTTTTCTCCTTTTGCATATTGACTTTTTACAAATTTGGCTAACTTTGTATATTCTATTTTTTCATCTTCTAAAAAGAATTCAAGTCCACCTTCTTCAGTAATATTAGTTCTAAATTCAAAATAGTTTGGCAATTCTGTTTGTAATATAAACATTGCTTTAAGTAATCTATAAAATCTTTTTGCTTCTGTTTGAGTGTTTAATACTACTTTATATTGGCTTTTAATATTATCAAATACTGCAGTCTCTCCTAATATTTGCATACTTGCATTATCTTGTTTATCATATACTTCATATATTAAAGGCCAATCGTGTGTTAATACCCACAAAAAGTTTTCTAAATCTTCTATTTCTGCACCACTTAAAAATTTTTTTGAATAGTTTACTCCCATTACTGGTACAAATATTTTTGCTGTTCTTGATTTTTCTAATTTCTTTTTTAATAAATAGAAAAATGTAGAGTAATTAGAATCTTTGGTTGGGACCAACATAAAATATTTATCTGCTACTTCTGAATAGTAAATTTGCCATAAATAGTTTCCTTCAAATTTTACTTTGAAAGGTAATTGTTTTGATAGTTTTTCTTGTTCTTCTTCAATTTTTTCTATGTCTTTTATTTTTACTTTTCGTAGCATATCTAAAAATGTTGTATGTCTTAAAAAATTTTCTTCTGATTTATTATCTAGATATTCTGATAATGGCATTGCTTTTCTATATTTTTCTTTTAAATCATCTAATCTATTTGTTGGTGATAACAATATTTGTATATCTTTTATTGGTATAAATCTATATTGCTTATATTGTTGTTTTTCATTATTTATTTTGGGGAATACAAATTGTAATGGCTCAAATTTTTTTAGAGATTCTGGTATCTTATTAAGATTTAAACCTATGTATTCTAATTTTTCTAATATTTCTACATCCTGCTCAGTCTTTTTTCTAGGCAATTTTATTCTCCTTTCTAGAAAATTTATTTATCTAAACTTTTGGTGTCTCCTAAAAGATCACTAAAGGTTTTAAATTCATATCCTTGTTGTTTTAAATATTCTATAACTTGTGGTAACATATCTGCTGTTATTTTTTTTGCTGCTGCATCATGCATTAGTATTACTACACTATTTTTATTACAAGTTGTCTTCTGTAAGTTTTGCATTAGATATTCTGGACTAGGATTGCTTTTTTCTGAATCTCCTGTTAATGCATTCCAATCGACATTTAATATGTAATTTTGTTCTAGAAGTTGTTCAGCTTCGTTTTTGATGCTTGCATATACTCCTCCTGCTAAACCTCCAGGGAATCTGAATAAATGTGAATTATATGTAGAATCTCCTATTGCATTTGCAACTAATTGATTTGTTCTATTATATTCATCTAGTACTGCTTGTGGAGAAGAATATATTTGAGAATATGTATGTGAATATCCATGGTTTCCTATAAAATGTCCTTGCTCATACATTGTTTTTACCATGTTTGGCATTGCTTCTACTCTTGTTCCTAATACAAAAAAACTAGCTTTTATCCCATAATTATTTAAAATATTCAATATTGATTCTGTATTTGCTGAAGGTCCATCATCAAATGTTAAAAATGCTCTTTTAGTATCTGATTTATATATATGTTTGATATTGTCTTTCATCTGTGAAAATTTATTATCTTTTTCTTGTTTTATTTTTTCTGCATTTTCAGCATCTTGTTGAATCAATTTTTCGCTGATTGCTATGGTTTGTCTATTAAATTCTTCTATATTTTTTAATCTAACAATAGTATCAATTGAATAAAATATTATTGCAATTAATACTATTGCTGTTAGGACTAAAAGAGAAATGATTATTCTTTTATGTCTTTTATATTCTTTTAAATTATACATCCCATATTTTATCAAAAATTGACACATTTATATTTCAATTCCTTCTATTTTTTATTGTATAGGAAAAATCGACTTTTATCTTGACCACATGTGGATTTTTCCGTATACAACAAGGTTAAGCTACTTATATTCGTGTAATAATTGCGAAGCAATTTTACACATGTGGCGAAGCCGCTTTTCTTATTTAGTTTTGGTTCATATTCTTTTTCAAATATTCTATCTCTTCTTCCTGATTTAGTCTCATAAATATAGGTTCACCTTTTTCAATTACTTTTATGTCTTTTATTTTGTCATAATAATTTAAGCTTTCCCATGTTTTTAAATTTTCATCTTTTATTCCTATTTGATTTAATATATTTTCTGCTGTTTCATTCATAAATGGCTTAATCAATATTGCTATTTTTCTTAAATTTTCTATTAAATGATAAATACATGACTTTAATTTTTCTGTTTCATCATTCTTAGCTAATATCCAAGGTGATGTTTCATCAATATATTTATTAGTTCTAGCAATCAAATTCCAAATTTCCTGCAAACTATTTGCTATTTCAAAATTATCTATTAATTCATTAAATTTATTTATTTGTGTTATACAGAATTCTTCTAATTCTTTATCTACATCATTTATGCATCCTGTATATCCTTCAACTTTTCCTTGAAAATATTTATTAACCATAGATACTGTTCTATTTAATAAATTGCTTAAATCATTACATAAATCGAAGTTATATCTTTCTACAAAAGCTTCTGGTGAAAATATTCCATCTTGAGCAACTGGTACTTCTCTTAACAAGAAATATTTTGTTGCATCTAAGCCGTATCTATCTATTAAAGTTTCTGGATAGATTACATTTCCTTTTGATTTTGACATTTTTCCATCTTTCATCATTATCCAGTTGTGAACTACTATATGTTTAGGCAATGGTAAATCTAATGCCATTAAAAATATTGGCCAATATATTAAATGAAATCTGGCTATGTCTTTTCCGATAACTTGAACATCTGCTGGCCAGTATTTTTCAAATAGACTATCATCATCTGATAAATATCCTAATGCTGTAAGATAGTTTGTTAATGCATCTAGCCAAACATATATGACATGTTTTGGATCACTTGGTACTTTTATTCCCCAATCAAATGATGTCCTTGTTACACATAAGTCTTCTAATCCCGGTTTTATGAAATTGTTTATCATTTCGTTTTTTCTAAATTCTGGTTTTATAAAATCTGGATGTTCATCATAATATTTTAATAATTTATCTGCATATTTTTTCATATTAAAGAAATATGCTTCTTCTTTCATTGGCACTACTTCTCTACCACAGTCTGGGCATTTGCCATCTATTAATTGTGTTTTTGTAAAATATGTTTCGCAAGGAATACAATATAATCCTTCATATTCTCCTTTATATATATCTCCTTTGTCTAAGAATATTTGGAATATTTTTTGTACAATTTTTTCATGCCTTTCATCAGTTGTTCTAATAAAGTCATCATATTGTATGTCCATCTTTTTCCATAATTCTTTAGCCATGTCTGCCATTTTATCAACATATTCTTTTGGTTTTAAACCATTTTTCTCTGCTACTGTTTCTATTTTTTGTCCATGTTCATCTGTTCCTGTAAGCATGTAACAGTCTTTTCCTTTTAATTCATTTAATCTCTTTAAAGAATCTGCTAATACTGTTGTATATGATGTTCCTATATGAAATCTACCACTTGGGTAATATATAGGTGTTGTTACATAAAATGTTTCTTTCATAATATCAGTCTCCTTTCATTTTCTAAAGAATTATGTTTCTTTTTGTTTCTTGATGTCCATATTTTACTACAAATTATTCGCTTTTTCAATGCCTTCTTTTAATTTGTTAATAAATTAAAAGAGTAAATCTGTAAGCCGGGTTCTGTCTTTTAAAATAGCCATTTATCTATGATAATTATTGCTAATTACCTCAAGCCACACAAGTAAGAAGGCGCCGAGCAGGCTTAATCTTCTATTTAGGTGTTGCTCCAGATGGGGTTTACACTGACCTGTTATGTCACCATAACAGCGGTGAGCTCTTACCTCACCTTTTCACCCTTACCTTTTTATAAAGGCGGTTATTTTCTGTTGCACTTTCCTTAGGGTCGCCCCCACTAGACGTTATCTAGCATCTTTGCTCTATGGAGCCCGGACTTTCCTCTCGTAATTCCTTTCGAAATTTACCAGCGACTATTCAATTTACTCTTTTTCCATTATATCACACATTATTTAATTCTTCTATAAGATTTTTGTATTTTATCAAAAAAATTTCTACATTCTTTTTTTCAGACGCACTTTTTAATTCATTAAGCATAACATATATTTTATTAATGCTGTATTGTTTTTGTTCTTCTATTTGAGCATCTGTTAGTAGTTTAGCAAATGTTTGTATTCCTGTTTGTATATCATTTGATATTGTTGTCCAATCTCCTGAATCTAATTTACTATATCCTTGAAAAATATTTAATTTTGTATCTAGTGCTGTTTTCTTAATATTGCTATTTTGCGAAACCGCTTCTGCAAAAGTTGGCATATATTTGTATACTTCAATTAAATTTTGAAGCGTTTCTTGCTTGTTTTCATTTTTTATGGCTACTGTTAAATTATCAAATTTTGAATTAAAATCTAATATATCTTGTTGATTTACATTTGTTTGATATAAATCTAATGTAATTGTAGGTATTGATACATATATATTTTCTACTTCTGTTTTTGTTTTTTCCCAATCAATTTGACTATCTTGTGTTAATACTCCAATTGCTTGTAACTCATACATTTGATTATCAGCTGCTTGTTCTGATGAACTTTCGCCTTGAGAACTATTGCTTCCTTCAGAGTTTCCTCCTTGTGAATCTCCTCCTTGTGATCCTCCACTACTTTGTGAATCACTACTTGATGTGTTTCCGCTCTTTTCTTCTCCTGTTGTTGTGGCTCCACTTTCTTTATCATTACTTTCTGATTTTTCAACATCTTTTACTGTAATTTTGTAGTTTTCGTATTCTATATTATTCATTTTATTAAATAAGTTAACAAATTTTTCTTCAATATATTCTAACTCTGATGAAACTTTTGCATTTAGATCTTGCTCTTCTGTATTTTTATCTTTGCTTTTAGCAACAGTATAATAAATCCCAAATCCTATTATAAAAACTCCTATAATGATTAAAATTATATACCATATTTTACTAGTTTTTTTCAATATAAAAACCTCCAATACTATTTTTTGTAGTATGTTCATTTTTCAGTTTTTATATGTATAAAATTTATTATTTTTTTTATAATAATATTATAGGAGTTTATACAAATGGCAACTGTTAATATTACGAGCACAAAATCTGGAGAAATAGAAAGATTTTTAAGTAAATTTTATAATACTAGAATTGATTTGGATGATAAGTTTAAGTGGAGTCATATATATCAAAATCCTATTGAAATAGCTGAAATTATAGGTACTTTTATTGATAATTCTGATGATTATTTTTTAACTATGTGGGTGTGCTTAGACAAAAATATATACATTAACATAACTGAGAATAATGCAAATATGATTATAAAATACATTTATGAAAGATATCCTTACTAAAAATAAAAATTTACAGACTTATTTTCCATTTTTTTTAATAAATTTCATGTGGGAATATATTTGCGACCAAGTACTTTATATGATAAGTCCGACCAGCAAAGAACAGAATTTTAATATATATTCCCACAATATAATGAATTTAAATAAAATAAGTCTGTAAATTTTTATTTTTCTAATATTATTGTTACTGGTCCATCATTTATTAAACTTACTTCCATATGTGCTCCAAATATTCCTTTTTGGACTTCTATGTCATTTTCTTCACATTTCTTACAAAAATATTCATATAGTTCATTTGCATATTCTGGTTTTGCTGCTTCTATAAAAGATGGCCTATTTCCATCTTTGCAATTACCATATAATGTGAATTGAGATACTATTAGTAGTTTTCCATTTACTTGTTTTATATTCAAATTCATTTTTCCATTTTCATCTTCAAATACTCTTAAATTACATAATTTTTTTACTAGGTAGTCCGCAGTCTCTTTAGTATCATTGTGTGTTACTCCTAATAAAACCATGTATCCTTTTTCTATTTTTCCCACAGTCTCTTCATTTACTTTTACAGATGCTTCTTTAACTCTTTGCACAACTAATTTCATTTTTATTCCTTTCTAAAAAATTGCCAAAAAGCCCCGTCCCTTTTGGCAATTTTTGTTTAATCTTCTTCGTCTGCTTCTACATGTGATTCTACTTCTACTGTCTTTTCTAATGTTGATTTTTCATCTCCATTTTCATCATTATTACTACTTTGACTAGTTTCTTCTTTTTCCTCGACTTTTTCTTTTAAATCTTTTTTTATTTGCTCAGCTTCCTCTTTTTTGTCTTCAGATATATCTGCGTTTTCTAACTTTTCTAATACTTCTACTTCTCTTGCTGGCTCATCATCTTGTTTAGCACCACATTCTGGACAAAATTTCATGTTTTTGTCTATTTCTTTAAAACATTTTTGACATTTCTTTTTATCTCTTAATTCTAAACATTCATTTAATCTATCTTCTATTTCTGCTGTTAATACATCTATTCTTGTACATTCGTCTTCTAAATCTTTATTTATATCTATATTTTCCTCTCTTATATGCTTTTCATATACTTTTTTTCCTATATCTACATATATATCTTTTATTTGACCTTTCATTTCATTTATTTTCATTCTAATTTTAGCTTCTTTTGCCAATTTTCCAGTTTTATCAGCAGTAACTTTATATGCTTCAGATGCTTTTTTTCCTAATTTATCAAAAAATTCCATATTTCTTCTTCCTTTCTTTTTACTATATATTATATTATTGTTTTTTATTATTTGTATTATTCATTTTTTTAGGTTTTTAGCATTTTTATTTATATTTTTTGAAATTAAATTAAATTTGTTTTAAATTTCATTTTTCTTTTCTCTTGTCATTAAATTTTGCACTGCAGTTTTTGGGTCTAACTTATTATATATTACATTATATGCTGTTTCTATTATTGGAATTTCTATGTTGTTCTTTTTTCCTAATTCATATGCTACATCTATATTGTCAATGCTTTCAATTACCATTCCAACTTTTTCTCTCGCTTCGTCTAGTGTATAGCCTTGCCCTATTAATTTTCCTGCCGTTCTGTTTCTACTATGTTCACTTAAGCATGTTACAATTAAGTCTCCTAATCCACTTAATCCATAAAATGTTTCTTTTTCTCCTCCTAATGCTACTCCTAATCTTGACAATTCGCTTAATCCTCTTGTAATTAGAGCTGCAAATGTATTATCTCCTAAACCTATTCCTGCTGCTACTCCCGCACAAAACGCTATTATATTTTTTAATGCCCCACCAAGTTCTACTCCTTTTATATCATTTGATGTATATATTCTCATATTTTCACACATAAAAGTATCTTGTATTTCTCTTTTTATTTCTTCATCTTTTGAAGCAATTACTAAAACTGTTGGTATTGCTATTGATACTTCTTCTGCATGACTTGGTCCTGATAATACTCCAATTCTTGCATTTGGCATTTCGTCTAAAATTACTTCGTCTAATGTTTTTAGACTTTCTTTTTCAAAACCTTTTGAACATATTATTATTGGTTTGTTTCCTACATATTCTTTATATTGTTTTAATACATTTCTTGTAAATTTTGATGGTGTTACATGTAATATAAAATCTGCTCCTTCTATTACTTCTTTAAAATCTAATGAACAATATATATTTTCTGGCAAATTCAAATTTGGTAAAAATTTACATCCTTTTTCGTTATTAATTATATTTTTTTCTTCTTCATCAAAAGACCATACCTTTATATTATTTCCTAATTTTGCTAAATGTGTTGCAAGTGCAACTCCCCAACTTCCACTGCCTATTATTGCTATATTTTTCATGCTTTTTACCCATTCCTTCCTTCGTTTTTTCACAGTTTGTATTGATTCTTTATCTTAATTTATTAGCTATTTATTAAATGATATTCTATTTTCTTTTCCTTGCATTATTCTTTTTATATTTTCTCTATGGTTAAATAATACTATTATAGCTAATATTATACTATATATCAAATAACTACTATTTCCTGTTACTATATAGTGTTGGTTTATAAATAAAGTTAGAACTGGATATAATACAGCTGCTGCACATGAACCTAGAGATACCATTCTTGTTAAAATTATTAATAATAATCCAAACACTAAACATATTAATCCTATTTGCCAATTTGTTAATAGTAAAACTCCCAAAGATGTTGCAACACCTTTTCCACCTTTGAATTTAAAAAATATTGGGAATGTATGTCCTATAACTACTGCTATTGCTGCAACTTGTACTAATAATGCTCTATCCGTATTTTTAAATATGCTACCAATTGCTATTGCTAGTAATATAGATACTACTCCTTTTAAAATGTCACATATTAAAGTTAAAGCTGCTGGCCCTTTCCCAACTGAACGAAGCATATTTGTTGTTCCTGCATTTCCGCTTCCTTTTTCCCTTACATCAAATCCCGCAAATTTTTTGCTAAATATTACAGAAAAATTCACACTTCCTATTAAATATGCTATTATTGCCATTACTACATATATAACCATAATAATTCCTCCTTTTAAATTTTTTAATTACTCTTAAATTTAAATATTTCTCTCAAATTAGTTTAAAACCTTTAACTATCTTTGTCTAATTTTTCTCTTGCTATTATTCTTATCGGTGTTCCTTCTAATCCAAATTCTTTTCTTATTTGATTTACTAAATATCTTTCATATGAGAAATGGAATAAATCTTTAGAATTTACAAATATTACGAATGTTGGTGGTTTTGTACTTACTTGTGTACCATATAATATTTTTAATCTTTTACCTTTATCTGTTGGTGGTTGAACTATTGCTATTGCTTCATTTATAACTTGATTTAACACCGATGTATTAATTCTCATTGCATTTTGTTTTGCAACTTCATTTATCATTCCAAATAATTTATCTACTCTTTGTCCTGTTTTTGCTGATATAAATATTATTGGTGCGTATGATAAATATGATAATTTTTGATATATTTCCTTTTTATAGTTTTCTAATGTTCCTGTTGTTTTTTCATATTCATCCCATTTGTTTACAACTATTATAATTCCTTTTCCTGCTTCATGTGCTTCTCCTGCTATTTTTGCATCTTGGTCTGTAACTCCATCATTTGCATCTATTAACATTAGGCACACATCTGCTCTTTCTATTGCTAGTAAACTTCTCATTACACTAAATTTCTCTATTCTTTCATTTACTTTGTTTTTCTTTCTTATTCCTGCTGTATCTATTAATACATATTTTCCTTCGTCATTTTCAAAATATGTATCAATTGCATCTCTAGTTGTTCCTGCGATATCACTTACTATTGTTCGTTTTTCTCCTAATATTTTATTTATTAATGATGATTTTCCTACATTTGGTTTTCCTATTACTGCTACCTTTATTATATCATCTTCATCTTCGTCATTTTCTTTTGGTGGGAATTTTTCATATATTGCGTCTAATACGTCACCTATACCAATCGCATTCGCTGCAGATATTGGCATTGGCTCTCCTAACCCTAAATTATAGAATTCATATACATCATTTTTATCTCTTTCATAATTATCAGCTTTATTGCATACCAAAACAATTGGCTTTCCAGATTTTTTAAGCATTAATGCTATTTCCCTGTCTGCTGCTGTAACTCCTTGTTTTAAATCTGTTAAAAATATTATTACATCAGCCATATTTATAGCTAAATTTGCTTGCTCTCTCATTTGTTTTAATATGATATCATCAGATTCTGGTTCTATTCCACCTGTATCAATTAAAGTAAAGTTTCTTCCTCTCCAGTTTGAGTCTGCATATATTCTGTCTCTTGTTACTCCTGGTGTATCTTCAACTATTGATACTCTGCTTCCAACTAGATAATTAAAAAATGTTGATTTTCCTACATTTGGTTTTCCTATTATCGCTACTATTGGTTTTGACATTGCTTCTCCTTTCTATTATGCATATATTTTACTATACAATAAACTAAAAAGCAAGAAAAATTATATATCCGGAAATTTCATTTGAAATGCAACAAAAATTTTAGAAAAAAGTAAATGAAC
>ERZ1643246.1534-NODE-1534-length-24913-cov-36.232722_pt1 | contig 24913 bp, 22 predicted proteins | sample MGYA00579265_ERZ1643246 | MGnify/ENA primary metagenome ERZ1643246 (study PRJEB29033, sample SAMEA4952261) | chicken gut metagenome | biome: Broiler Chicken; feature: Gastrointestinal Tract; material: Caecum | place: Ireland | collected 2018 | study: Broiler...
AAAAATATTATAGTCTTCTTTTAAATCTTTGTCAAGAAAAGTTCCGGGGCATCCGGCCCTGTCTCGTCCGAATGCCCCGTGATCTTATTCTTCCCCGCCGTACAGTGCTTTTACCGCGGGATAAATAGTCCTGAATTTCTGATATTTTTTCTCGTACTTGGCTACTAGTTCCGGCTCCGGCTCAATTGTCTCCACAACCTTCACAAGTTTTTCCGCCGCTTCCTCCACGCTGGCATATTCTCCGCAGCCTACCGCCGCAAGAATCGCGCCGCCGTAACCGGGGCCCTCCTCGCTTTCGATGATATCCACCTTCAGATTCATGACATTGGCGATGATTCTTCTCCAGAGAGGGCTTTTCGCGCCGCCGCCGCAAAGCTTTGTACGCTCCACCCTGATGCCGAGATCCCGGGCCACTTCCAGAGAATCCCTCAGTGCGAAGCTGACGCCCTCAAGAACCGCCTGGGTCATCTCCTCTCTGGTCGTATCCATGGACATGCCGAAGAATACGGCACGCGCGTCCGGATTGTTATGGGGTGAACGCTCTCCCATCAGGTAAGGCAGGAAGTATACGTGATTCTCGCCCAGCCGGGTAATCCCTGCCTGCTCTTCGCTGTAATTCTTTGTTTTCAGAATATCATCCATCCACCACTTATTGCAGGATGCCGCGGAAAGCATGCAGCCCATCAGATGGTATGCCCCGTCCGCGTGGTCAAAGGAGTGCAGCGCATTGTATTTGTCCACGCCGAAGGTTTTGCTGGAAATAAATACGGTTCCGCTGGTTCCGAGGGAAATATTGCACCGGCCGTCGCCGACAGTGCCGGTTCCCACCGCAGCCGCGGCATTATCTCCCGCGCCCGCGATTACTTTTACCTCCGGAGAAACCCCCAGCTCGCCGGCAATCTCTTTCTTCAGCGTCCCCACCACCTCATAGCTCTCATACAGGCGGGGCAGCTGCTCCTCTTTTACAGAACAGATCTCCATCATCTCCCTGGACCAGCAGCGGTGCTGCACATCCAGAAGCAGCATTCCGGAGGCATCCGAGTAATCTGTGCAGAAGGAACCGGACAGCCGGTAAGCCAGATAATCCTTGGGAAGCATGATCTTGGCGATCTTCGCAAAGTTATCGGGCTCATTCTCCTTCATCCAGAGAATCTTCGGGGCTGTGAATCCGGCGAAAGCAATATTTGCTGTATACTGAGACAGCTTTTCCTTCCCAATCACCTGATTCAGATAGTCGGTCTGTTTTGCGGTCCGTCCGTCATTCCACAGAATCGCCGGCCGGATGACCTGATCGTCCGCATCCAGCGCCACCAGCCCGTGCATCTGCCCGCCGAAGCTGATGCCTGCCACTTTTGATTTATCGCATTTCTCCAGCAGTTCCTTCAGGCCCGCCATCGTCTGCTCATACCAGTCTTCCGGATTCTGTTCCGACCAGCCCGGATGCGGAAAGAAGATCGGATATTCCCTAGAGACAATGTTCACAATCTTTCCCTTCTCGTCCATGGCCAGCAGCTTGACCGCAGAAGTTCCCAGATCAATTCCAATATACAGCATAGCCGTCCTCCTTAATCAGTGAAAGGGATTTTCAGTGGGATAGCGGTCTCCTGCCGGCCTGTTGTAGCCAATCTCCTCCACCGGAACTCCAACGTATTTAAAAATCTCATAGAGAGCTTTTCCGTGATGGCCAAAGGTAACGGCGCCGTGATGCGGATAGTTTCCCTCGATCAGTACATGGCGGTAAAATCTTCCCATCTCCGGAATCGCGAATACACCGATGGAGCCAAAGGATTTGGTAGCCACCGGAAGTACTTCACCCTGTGCCACATAAGCGCGAAGTTTTGCGTCTGCTGTGCTCTGCAGGCGGTAGAAAGTGATATCTCCCGGAACAATATCTCCCTCCAGAGTTCCCTGGGTCACTTCCTCAGGCAGACTTCTGGCCATAATCATCTGATATTTCATGCTGCAGGCAGAAAGCTTTCTGGAGCAGGTATTTCCGCAGTGGAAGCCCATGAATGTATCCTTATGTGTATAGTTGAACTTGCCCTCGATGGCTTCCTTATACATGTCAGCCGGAACTGTATTGTTGATGTCCAGCAGAGTAACCGCATCCTGGCTTACGCAGGTTCCGATGAATTCGGACAGCGCGCCGTAGATGTCCACCTCGCAGGATACCGGAATACCCATGCCGGTCAGACGGCTGTTTACATAACAGGGAACGAATCCGAACTGTGTCTGGAATGCGGGCCAGCATTTTCCGGCGATGGCCACATATTTTCTGTAGCCCTTGTGATCTTCTACCCAGTCAAGAAGCGTCAGCTCATACTGAGCCAGTTTGGGCAGAATTTCCGGCTTCATGTTGCCTTCTCCCAGTTCTGCTTCCATTTCTTTTACCTTGTCGGGAATGCGGGGATCTCCGTCATGCTTGTGATAAGCCTCAAACAGATCCAGCTCAGAGTTCTCCTCAATCTCTACGCCCAGATTGTACAGCTGCTTGATCGGCGCGTTGCAGGCCAGGAAATTCAGTGGGCGCGGTCCGAAGCTGATGATCTTCAGATCGGAAAGGCCGATCAGTCCGCGGGCGATGGGCAGGAAATCATGGATCATATCTGCGCACTCTTCTGCGGTTCCCACCGGATACTCCGGAATATAAGCCCGCACGTTCCGCAGCTTCAGGTTATAGCTGGCATTGAGCATACCGCAGTATGCATCTCCTCTGCCGCCTACCAGATCATTCTGGGTCTCCTCTGCGGCGGCCGTAAACATAACCGGTCCGTCAAAATGTTTGGCCAGAAGAGTTTCAGAAATTTCCGGTCCGAAATTGCCCAGGTATACGCACAGAGCATTGCAGCCCGCTTTTTTGATATCTTCCAGAGCCTGTACCATGTGGATCTCGCTCTCAACGATGCAGACCGGGCACTCGTAAATGTCCTCTGCAGCGTACTTTTTATTATAGGCGTCTACCAGAGCCTTTCTGCGGTTCACAGAAAGAGATTCCGGAAAGCAGTCACGGCTTACAGCCACAATGCCGACTTTTACCTGCGGGATATTGTTCATCATTTTTAATTCCTCCTTTTTGCGTTAGATTGTGATATTTTCACCTTTAAGCCCTTCGAAAGCCCCTTCAATTTTCGCTTCCGGATGGGCAATCAGCCATTTGTTCTTGGCGGTAATCAGACGGTCTTCCCTGCCGCTGCCCGCCTCAAAATCCAGTTCTGTATTCGTTCCTCTGGGCAGGATTACAACACAGCGGAAACCGTCGTCCTCCGCATTGCAGGGCGCATAATGCAGGGTCGTAGCATACACTTCAATGGCCGTCCCGGCCGGAACCAGAAATGCTTCAATCTTAGCTGTATCGTACGTATCATCTTCCTCGATATCCTGCTGGCGTCCCAGCAGAAGCACCAGATCATTGACTGCCACATTGATCTCTGAAGAGCGGTGATACTCTACCGCATTGAGACTGTGGTTGTTTCCATTGCAGTATCCGATCTGGATCGGAAGCCCGCCGAAGGCGCGGTTCTGAAAATCTTTCGCGGCGCCGAGACTTTCCAGGCCTTCCACAGACGGTACATAAATCACATCTTCCGGAAGCGGCGTATGCGCCATTTCTTTGAGCAGATCCTTCAGGTCATAGTCCTGCAGCACCTTTCCGTAGGGCGCAAATTCCGGATCAGTCACTTTGTGAATTACCATGATGCATCCTCCTCTTGGTTAATTTGCCTTTATTTTCTTCATTATATATTTTCGTTTTAGAAAATTCCACCAGATATTCAACCTGTCAATGTCACTTTTTTAACCTTTTATTTTGTCTCTGAAATTCGCTTGGCAGAATGCCGTATTTCTTTCGAAAATTATTTGCCAGAGCCTTGCTGTTGGGAAAGCCATTATCCAGAGCGATCTGGCTTATGGTTTTATCTGCGTGGAGAAGCTCTTCCCGGGCATATTCCAGACGCACATTCTGAAAATAATCCCGGTAATTTATTTTTGCGTATTTGCGGAACATTCTGGACAGATATACCGGAGAATAGCCGAATATTCTGGCCAGGGACTCCAGGCTGATCTCCTCCCTGTAATTATCGCGGATATAGGATGTGATCATGGAAAGACGATCCAGGTTCCGGCTCCGCTTTACAAGCTGGCTCTGGCCGTCCGCAGTTCGGTATTTGGTCACCAGCTCATACTGCAGCCTGTAAAACAGACTCTGGGCGCGCAATTCATATCCCATCTCTTTTTCTTCATAGACCGCATACATCTCTCCGATCAGCGACGTCAGTTCTGGATCCTCCTCCCGCTCATCATGGGAAAACCAGATGAAATTTTCATCTGTATAATAATTCTCAAACAGCTTCTGCGGAATCTGGACCACCACCGTAAAATTCGGCTTCGGAGACCAGATGGAATGTACTTCATTACTGTTCACAATAATGAACTTTCCAGCTGTCATCCGGTAACGGCTGTCATTCAGGTAGAAATCCAGCTTTCCTTTTAATACGGCAAAAATCTCCACAGACCGGTGCCAGTGTCTGTCTCTGCTGTAATTTCCATCCTTTCCCTCAAACTGGAAAATTTTAAAGGGAAGATGTTCGCTTGGAATTACCATTTCATGTGCATAGTCCATATTTTTCTCCCTGTCCTTTATGCTAACTATATCATAATTTCACGTTCAGAAGAAGTAAGAGGGCAATAATTTTCATTTTTTTAGTCGGTTGTCTTTGCCCGCCAGTTATTGTATAATAAATTGAAATATATTTTGGTATTTTGCGCGGTCCGAAATTTCAGCGGATCTGAAAATAATCGTTGGAGGGAATCACCTATGAAATCAATCGCTGTAGTAACAGACAGTAATTGCGGCATGAGTATGGCTCAGGCAGAAGCGCTTGGAATCCACATGCTTCCCATGCCCTTTTTCATGAACGGGAACGAATATCTGGAAGAAGTGGATATGAATCAGGAAGAATTTTTCCGCCGGTTGGAAGAAAATCCCGGCACCAAAGTGTCCACCTCACAGCCGTCCATAGAATCCGTGACTGGCCTCTGGGATAAACTTCTGAAAGATTACGATGAAATTGTTCATATTCCCATGTCCAGCGGACTCTCCAGCTCCTGCCAGACAGCCTCCATGCTGGCGGACGATTATGAAGGGAGGGTACGCGTCGTGAATAATCAGAGAATCTCCGGCACCCTCCGCTATTCTGCCATGGAGGCCGTACAGCAGGCAAAAAACGGACTTTCCGCCTCTGAAATCGGAGACTGGCTGGAAGAAACCAGATTCGATTCCAGCATTTATATTACCGTAGCCACCCTGAAATACCTGAAGCAGGGCGGCAGAATCACCCCTGCGGCTGCGGCTATCGGAACTGTGCTGAGACTGAAGCCCGTCCTGCAGATTCAGGGAGAAAAGCTGGACGCCTTTGCCAAAGCCCGTACTATGGCTCAGGCAAAAAAAATTATGAGCCAGGCCATCCAGCATGACATTGAAAACCGTTTTGGGGAAGATATTTATCTGGATGTGATCCATTCCCATAATCAGGCCGCTGCGGAAGAATTCCGCCAGGAGGCTCTGGATACCTTCCCCAATGTGAAGGAAATTCATATTTTCCCTCTTTCCCTAAGCGTATCCTGCCATATTGGCCCCGGATCACTTGCCTTCACCTGCTCCAAAATTCATAAAGAAATCTGGTAAATATAAAAAGCTGCGGGATTTTCTTTTTCCGCAGCTTTCTTTTCCGAAAGGAGGATCTCCATGGCAGCTTATCACGAAACCGCTCTTCTTTATAATCTGAAGGACACGGATATCGGCAGGCAGCTGAAATTGATTCTGATTAAAATGAAAGTACGCATCCGCATGGTGGAAGCATCCCAGTATCTTCAGCCCATTGGCTTTCTGGCCGGTATAAAGGATATGGAAGGCAGCGAATCTGTTTTTCAGGAAACCGGTTTCTCCGAGCCGATGCTCCTTCTGCACGGCTTTGGCGACTCCCGGCTGGATCTTCTTCTGCAGTGTATGCGCCGGAAAAAAATCCGCATTCCTCTAAAGGCCGTAATTACTCCAGAAAATAAATCCTGGAATTCTCTGCAGCTTTATAAAGAGCTGTGCAGAGAACACGAAGCTATGAAAAGCCTGTAAATCAGCAGGGTTTCGCCCAGCCGTAGGAGCAGGCGACAGCCCGGTTCCATCCGGCAATACGTTTTTCCCGCTCTTCCCGGCAGATAGACGGCTGAAACTCCCTGTCCATCTGCCAGTTTGCGCGGATCTCTTCCCGGCCGCTCCAGTAGCCTGTGGCCAGTCCGGCCAGATAGGCCGCGCCCATTGCCGTAGTTTCTACACACACCGGCCGCCGAACCGGAGAATCGCAGATATCCGCCTGGGTCTGAAGCAGAAAATCATTGGCGCTTGCGCCTCCATCCACCTTCAGGGCTGAAAGTCCAATCCCCGCATCCGCTTCCATGGCCCGGAGAACATCATTTACCTGATAAGCAATAGATTCCAGCGTTGCACGCACAATATGATACTTATTCACTCCCCGGGTAATTCCCACAATCACGCCCCGGGCATAGGGATCCCAGTGAGGCGCGCCCAGACCGGTAAAGGCAGGCACCACATAACAGCCATGAGTATCCGGTACCTTCTGCGCCATATACTCTGTATCTTCCGCCGCATCTATAAGTCTCAGGCTGTCTCTCAGCCACTGAACGGCAGCTCCGGCCACAAAAATAGAGCCTTCCAAAGCATAGGTAACTTTGTCTTCCAGCCCCCATGCAATCGTTGTCACCAGCCCATTCTGTGAAAATACGGGCTGGCTGCCTGTATTCATCAGAAGAAAGCCGCCGGTTCCGTACGTATTTTTTGCCTCTCCCGGTTCAAAACATGTCTGCCCGAACAGTGCCGACTGCTGATCGCCGGCTGCTCCGGCTATGGGAATCGCCGCTCCGAGAAAGGCAGGATCGGTCGTTCCGTAAATACAGCTGGAAGGTTTTACCTGCGGAAGCATGCAGGAAGGAATATCCAGTTCCTTTAATATTTCCTCATCCCATTGCAGAGTATTGATATTAAACAGCAGCGTCCGGGAAGCGTTGGAATAATCGGTCACATGGACTCTGCCGCGGGTCAGTTTCCAAATCAGCCAGGTTTCCACCGTGCCAAAAAGCAGTTCACCCTTTTCAGCCCGTGTCCTGGCGCCCTCCACATGGTCCAGAATCCATTTCAGCTTTGTGCCTGAAAAGTAGGCATCCAGAACAAGACCTGTTTTTTTTCGAAAAAAATCTACCAGTCCCCGTGCTTTCAGCTCATCACAATATTCCGCCGTTCTCCTGCACTGCCAGACAATGGCCGGGCAAATCGGATCCCCCGTATTTTTATCCCATACAAGAGTCGTCTCTCTTTGATTCGTAATGCCGATGGCCGCGATCTGCTCAGCCGCAATATTATTTTTCTGCATGGCTTCTACCGCTACGGCCAGCTGCGCCGCCCATATCTCCTTTCCGTCATGCTCCACCCAGCCGGGGCTGGGAAAGTACTGCCGCAGTTCCCGCTGCGCAGAGCTGCAGGCCTTTCCCCTTTCATTAAATAAGATGCAGCGGCTGCTGGTTGTTCCCGAATCCAGCGCCATGATATATTTGCGCATACAGTATCCTCCTTTTCCCGCAGGGGAATCTTTTGTATAAAGCTCTATAAGAAAAAGGCATCATATTCTCATATGATACCTTTGACTTAAAGAGGCGTCGACCGGATTTGAACCTGATATAGAGCCTTCTATTGAAATGCTGATTTTATGCATGGTTCAGAAAAACCGCATAAATACGATGCTTTTTCCGTTTCATATGTGATTCAATGATACCATAAAAACAGGAAAAATTCAACGTTTGAAAACTTTATGCAACACGAAATGCAACACGAAGATGATACGATATCTAATTATTAATAGTGCCCCGGGCGCAATGCCCGGGGATGATTATTATCAGCAGATCTTGATCTGGATGGCCTCCAGCCGTTTCCCCAGACCGGCGGTCCCCGCCATAGCGCCGGTGATCCATTCGGACCACCCGTCTGTCTGGATGTGGTAACGGATGTACAGCTCCATACCCGCCGGCAGGCCCTCCGCCTCCAGCTCGATGCCTTCCAGACGCAGCTTCTCGCCCACGGTGCCGATCACGGTATCCGATGTAATATAGCCGTAGTCTATGGTGCCTTTCTTTTCAACATGCGCCTTGGCCCGGATCCTGACTCCCGGCATCTTACAGTCGATCTTGAGAGCCTCCAGCCGCAGCGCCCTGCCGGTGATCCCGGCGGTCTGGCCGTCCTCCACATGGGGCAGCCACCCGGCCTTTTCTTGGTGCACCCGGTAATTAATCCGGTTATCGGTGTATGCCCGGTCTCCGGGCACCTGGGTATAGGTCTCGGCTGCCGGCGCGGCGGCTTTCCCGACATAATCATAGTAATCCGCACAGGTATAGGCATATCCGGCAGAGGCCCCGGGCCACACGATCTTATACCAGTTTCCGGTCTTTTCCAGCACCTCCACCTGGTTGCCGGCATTGACTGTTCCCAGAATCGTGTAACTGGTACCTGCGCCCGTCCGGATCCGTACGCCGTCATCCGTACAGGTGCCCGTGCCGATCCCTTTCCCGCTGTAAGATGTGTTCCCCGCCGATCCGCCAGAAGAAGAACCGCCGGAAGATGCACCCCAGGTGGCCCGGAAAACGTCATATCCATGCAGGCCATAGGCGTTGATCAGTGCGGTCGGCATATCGCCCCAATCCGGCAGGTACAGGTGCGGACGGTCTACGAAATCTGTCCAGCGGCCGCCCCAGCCAAGTCCCAGCGCCTCCGCCATCGGCCCGACCGTATCGAAAAACCACTCATCATACGCATGGCCGACAATGTTCTGAAAAAAGTCAGCGGCAATGCCCCAGTTATGCTGGGAGTAGCCCCCACGGGCATTGGTGACGATGGAGCCCGGCGCCGTCCGGCCCTGGGCGTACAGGGCGTCCTGCTCCGCCGCCGAACGGTAGCCGGTGGAAAATCCCAGTACCAGCCCGCGGACACTGCATTGCGCTTCCAGCTCCTGTAGTTTCTCTGCGAACCTTGGATGCAGTAAACTCATATCGATGCTCATCTCGTTTCCTCCTTTGTCTCATTATTCTTTTTATTCAGCAGGTTCCGCACCATTTCATACAGGCCGGTGCTGGCCAGGCCGCTGATCATGCCGCCCAAGATCACCTCCGCGCTGATGTTCCCGATGTTGATCACCAGGCTGATCACAGTCCCCAGCACCAGCATGGACAGCGGGATATACTGATTCCCGAAACGCTCAAAGATCTTGGCGTATTTCAGGGCAAATCCTATGCACAGGCAGATCCCCAGTACAATCGGATTGATATAATCAGTCAAAAAGCTTAAATCCATAATGTTCCTCCTTCATCTACATAAAATATGCGATCGCCGCGATGATGCCAGTCCCCGCCGCCCCGGCCAGGGCAGACAGCAGCCCGGTTTTCAGAGCAGACCAGTTTTTACGCGGCTCTTCCTCCAGGCAGTCGATGCGCTCTACCATCTTCCCCTGTTCCTTGGCCATGTTTTTCATGCTCACAGCCATTTCCCGGACGGAGGCGGTCAGCTCTCCAATCTGGCGGATATTTTCTTCTACGATCTCCATGCGGCGGTTGATCCGCTTATGCTCATCTTCCATCCGGCGGCTGTGCTCATCGTATTCCATTCGGGTTACGTATTCTTCCATTCTTCTGTCCTTTCTTCCCGCACAAAAATAAGACCGTTTCCGGCCTTATCTCATGAACCCTGTGCGATTACGGTATCCGACCAGGCCCCCGGCACATCCCCGGTCACCGGCCGCACCCGGAAATAATAGGTCAGATGGGCCGGATAGTGATAGTAACTCGGCCCGAATACGCAGTACATATACTCTGTGTTTTGTGTCGTATCCGTCTCCGCCGTGGCAAAATCCTCCCGGGTGTCCCGCTGGATTTCGTAGTAGTCACAGTCGGCAGAAGTCCAGGACAGCTTCATCACACGGGAGTTATGTGACACCACGTTGCTGTCCAGCGTCACCTCTACGCCCGCCGGTTCCTTCTCCTCCTCCGCAGTGTATTCCCCTCCCCGGCCAAACAGCTGCGAAACTGCCAGCTTCCAGCGGTCAAAAATACTGCATATAAAATTCCCACGCCCTGCGCTGACCGGTGCGGCCATCATGGCGATGGTCAATACCATAGCCGTAATTGTGATTCCTGCTTTCTTTTTCATGTCAACCTCCTTATAGATCAGCCATTTTTACGATAAATAGACCTTTGTTTCTGGCGGTCGAAGAATTGTTTCCGAGCCTCCATTGTAATACACCATTATAGTCATACGCTCCAATATCGTCTATATTTGTAGTTCCTTCCTCGGCTATCTTATAAATATATATCCCATCTCCAGTTACCGATACATAGCACACCGTAGGATGATATTGGGTTATTGTATCCCATCCACCAATATATGCTCGCTGTTTTACTTCATAGCTTCCAGCTATAAAATATATCCCATAACTGTCCGGATTATCTGTGCCTATTGCTTCTCCGTTTGTATCGTATGGAATAGCGAAGCTTGATCCAGCAGTATGCTTCATAGTCCATGCATGCAGCGGACTTCCGATCTGTATCTGGGCTACATAGGCCGCCATGCCATCTATTTTCGTGCTGGCCGGTACATCTACACCCTTGGCGATAATCGCCTCCCGGATATCATCTTTTGCGCTGTCTATCCGATTGATTTCCGATTGTACGCTCATAGGCCGCCCCCGATCAGATGGCAGCCAGAGCGGCCTCGATGTCTCCGTTTAAGGTAACCTTTCCGGTGCCGCTGTGGTATCCGGCCGGGATTGTGTATTCCGCGGTGCTGAGTCCCACGGATCCGCTTACCGCGCCGTTGTTTGCCATGGTACCTGTTACTTTCCCGCTTCCGATCACTGCGACCTTGCCGGTCAGGATGTCCGCAGCGGTGGCATTTGCCCCGGAGGTGTCCTGGTAGTTGTTGGGGATGGGGTTGACCGTTACGGATCCCAGGGCATCGTACCCCTCATCCGCGCTGACCGTCTGCTCGGACTTTGTGGGCGTTACGGTCTTGCTCTGCAGTTTGGCTGCCTCTCCGGCGTAGGTACCGGCAACACCCAGGATCGTCACTCCCTGCTTGATGTTTCCGGCCACAATCTTCTGCTGTTCGGCCGCTGCGATCTGTACCTTTCCTGTACCATCATGATAACCTTTTGCCACCGTATACTGGCTGGCTTTCTCAGAAATATTGCCTGTTACGCCGCCGTTATCGGTGATGCCTTCCAAGGCCTCTGTGTACTCCTCCAGCATGGTCTCGTCATCCGTGATGACCCCCAGGGCTGTCAGCTTATCCCCAATCCGCTCCTTCAGTTCCGTGATTCTTGTGATTTCAGACTGTACACTCATTTTTCAATCTCCTTTCAGATCGTTTTTAAAATTGCTTCTATATTGCCAACAACGGTAAAAACACCGGCGCTGGTAATCGGTTTTGTGTTGTCCTGCTCCGCCTCGTTTGTGGTCAGGACATTGATGGTGCCATCCTCAGTGATCTCAATATTCTCTCCGGGCTTATAGGTGCCGCCTCCCCCGCCGCCTCCCGGCGGATCCATTGGATTTAGCCGGCCGTCCTCTCCGACACCAAGGAACTTCCCCGCGTTCCCGGTGCCCTGGTCAATATCAACCTTACCCTGCATGGCGGTCAGCAGCTGCTCGTACACATCCGGGGTTGGCGGCCTGGAAGCGGCCCCTCCATAGATGGTTTCCCGGTTGTAGAAACTGGCTATGGAGGATGTAATACGGTAGGTTCCACGGGTCCCCGCCACGCTAAAATACACGGTAGCTTCATAGGCCAGCGCCTCCCAGGGGATCACGCAGTCCCCTTCCGCATCCAGAATCTGGCTGTAAACCTCGCCGTACTTCCCATTTTTGAAATAGGCGGTCTTTGCGGTCCCCTCCCAGTCCTCTGTAGCAAACACAAAATGGCAGCGCAGGTATTCCTGGCTTTTCTCCACCGCCTGAATCTCTGAGATGTCCAGGGCCTGGTGCTCTACCATACAATTAACTACCATACTTCATCCTGCACCTCCTTTCAGTCATCCGGCGCCATAGCCATCCACGCCAGCTTTACGGTATACGTGGAGCTCCCACGATTGGTCAGCACTGCCTGAAAACCGGTGCGGCTTACACTCTTTACGGATACCTCAAAGCTTGCCTGCTGTCCAGACACGGCGGGCATCGGGGTCACTACAACAACCGGGGTAATGCCTGATGCAAACGCCTTGGGGAATGTTACGGATATACTGACGTTGGACTGGCCGTTAACCGAATAGTTTCCAGATACCCCGCACTGAATATCCCTCTTGCTTAACACATCAAACCCGCTTTTTTGCAGGCCAGGGATATCTGTTTTCTGCGTTACGGTATTAAACAATATGTACTGCAGATAATCATCTGAGGTCTGGTCTCCAGTTTTGATCGATAATCCTCCGGGAGAAATATGCAGCCTATCAAATAAAACGCCTGCACCCCCACTTATCGCATAGGGGACCGCAATATCTAGGCCATTATCATCGATTTCTGTGTGGGCATTATCCGGATTTCCTATAATTGTTTTTTCGCCGAACGACGCCAGGATCTGATCGCCATCTTTTATATTTACACCTTCGGAGTCGACGTAAACATTTCTTCCATCTTCCTGCCCAATTCTTGCGTGATCCTGCGCAAATTCGCTCAAAACAACCTGCCTAAAACGCAGCTGTAACGCAGATTCTCCGAGGTACATGTTGTTACCCGCGGGGTTCCCGACTACCGCATACAGCATGTATACAGGCTCAGAGCATATATACCATCGGTTATTCGAAAAAGTGAATATTACCACAGAACCGGCGCCCCAGATGGGCGTTCCCTGAATCCCATGCAGATAAATGGGATACGCGCCAGTACCATTTATATTGAGTGTCGGGTTAACGGCCGCATTATCATAGGTAAATCGTACAGCTACCGTTGGATTTGTAGATAAGTCAATAGTGCCTGACTGCAGGGTTGCCGTTTTAGCTGCTGCGTTCTGGAATGTATTGGATACCGCGTACAGCATTTGACCATCCTGCCCATCCGTACCATCTTTTCCGTCTTCCGGCTGCCGGCTGACACTGTAGGCTGTTGACGATGTCCCATCTGTGTAAGTGGTCACCGTCCGGGTCCAGAGATATTTTCCCGCCGGCACAGCTGGAATATCCGCTGTCCACTCGCCGGTCGGCACCACAGTGCCGCTGTCTGATACCTGATAGGTGGTCTCTGATCCAGACACGCCCCTTCCCGCTTCCCCCGTATCTCCGTAGACCCCGATCACCCGCTTCTGAGTGTCATATGTGGATCCGTCTGAGTAAACTGTGTGCTCATAACTCCACAGATATTTTAATTCCGGGGTCATCCGCGGCACGGGTGACGTCACCCATTCCGTTGGCTGGGCCGTATTGGATGCGGACACCGCATAATAATCTGTGATGCTGTCGATGCTCGTTCCCGCGGGCCCGGTCTGGCCATAGACTCCTACGATGTGCGGCGCAGTGGAAGTATCCGGGGTTTCGTCCGTGTAGGTAAATACCTCATAGTTCCAAAGATACTTCTTTTCCGGCGTGGGATCCTGCGGGGCTGTGGTCCATCCCGGGGTGCTGGTTGTCACTCCGCTGCTGACAGACGTGGCAAGGTAATAGTTTACGATTTCCTGGATCCCGGTACCCGGATCACCTTTATCTCCTTTCTCCCCCGTATCCCCGTACACTCCGATTACACGTTTTTCCGTGTCATAGGTGGAGCCATCGGTATACACAAAATGCTCGTAATTCCAAAGATACTTATTCTGCGGCGTCAGGTCTGGGACCGGAGATTCTACCCAGGAAGTCGGCGCCGCCGCGTTAGATGCCGATACCGCGTAATACTCCGTGATACTGCTGATCCCGGTGCCGGCCGGGCCCGTCTGCCCATAAATACCAATGATACAGGGTTCTGATGTCTCATCTGATCCGTCTGACAGGTGGGTCACATCATAATTCCACAGATACCTTTTTTCCTCGGTCATGTTCTGAGGGGCAGTCGTCCATCCAGAGGTCTCCGTGGTCACCCCGCTTCCGGCGGATGTGGCCAGATAATAATGGGTAAAGCTTTCGATCCCAACGCCGGGTGAGCCGTCCTTTCCATCGGTACCGTCTTTTCCATCCACGACATTGCTCACTGTAGCCTCGCAGACGCCCCGCAGGATCCCCGCGGCGTCCACGGCCTCAAACCGGTATACCGCCTTGCCGCTGATGTCCGATGCGTTGACTGTGATGGTCTTCCCGATCCCCACGGTACTCCCATCCTTTTTCCAGGTAATGGTCATGCCGTCTGTCTTGTCCGCGCCGGCGTCCATCACGGAGGCAGTCAGGGTCGTGCTCCCCGCCCCATTCTTAAAAATAATGCCGTTGTCAGTCAGGATAGAGCAGGTATATACCTTGTTGGCGTCCACCAGCGCCTGCACCCTTGCCACCAGGTCCGGGTCCAGCTGGCTCTGCTGCTCCCGGAAGTTGGAAAATACTGTTTCATTCCGAGAGGGATCGGTAAAACTCCGGATCTGTTCGGATACCCGGGCCTCCAGGTACAGGGTGGGATGATACGCGGAGTCCTCGATCCGGACCGTGTCCCCGATGTTGGTATCAAAATACCCCTGTACATCGTAGGATACCTGGGGCACGCAGACCTTTTTCAGCTCCGCCAGGGCCTGCCCGTAAAGCATATCCACGTTGTCGGTATCGTAGGACCATACCTTGGCGATATAGCGTTCTGTGGAGGCCGCCAGCAGGTTGGATGGGTACCGGTCCCTGGCCTGCACCGCCAGGATGTTCCGGTTGCCGGAAGGACTCCGGTACTCGATCTGCCCATCCGCGTCATACTCTGTCTTGTCCAGGCTGGCGATGGTCAGGCCGTCCCGGCCGGTGGGCCGGATGGCGGTATACAGTTCGGAGATATCCGCCGTTTTGGTTATTCCCGTCACATCCACCCCGTACCGCAGGGTGATATCCTCCCGGCGGGTACCGATCCCCTGGACCGTATCGCTGTGCTCCTGGTAGATATTCATGACGATCTTTTCCAGGGAGTAATCCTTCCGGAGCACCGCCGCAAACTCGACCTCCGCCGAAAACACCGTAGCCAGGGAGTAGATCCGGCCCAGCATGGTTTCTGTCCCGGTCCATTCATGAGTAATGGATTTGTCGGATACCTCATTGTTCCCGATAGTAATCACGTTTTCATAGTCGAATACATCCATGTATTCTGCGAATGACATGGCCTGCGGGGCGGCGTAGGCTTCCTTCTCCTCATTCAGGAGCTCGAATAAAAGGCCATAGGCCTCCACCTGGATCTCGTATTCATTTTTGACCACCCGCATGATGTTGAGATAATAATCCCGGCTGCGGTACCGGAAGGAAAGCTTGTTTCCCTCCACCAGGTACTGGCTGTCCTCATGCCCGGCCGGCGCCGTAAACTTGTAGGTATAGGCGCTGCCCTTCAGGTATTCGTGGATTTCATCGTCATAATAATGCAGCCCTTCCGGCGCCCCGTTGTCCAGAAATGCCAGCACCTTATCGTAGCTGTCCAGGACAGCGATCCTTACATTTTCCATCACAGATACACCTCCCTGATCCTGGCCTGCACGGTTGGCGGCGGATCACAAAAGTCCGAATAGTAAAACTGCACCGTGGTTGTCCCCGGCGGTACTTTAAAGTATTTGCTCCCAACCACCTCATCTTGAGTGGGGATTCCGTTGGTGTAGACCTTTTGCTTCGCCCCATCGATAAAAACGACATCCCCGGTCTGGTAGCGGTTGGGGATGTCAGATAGATAGGTCACGTTATCCTTCCGGAAGAAGAGATAGTCGAAGTACATGCGGGTTATCAGCGATCCCCCGGATCCGATCTGCCCCAGGAAAATGGTCACGGAATGGGCTTTCTTCTCCGCCGCCTCCGGCACCCGGAATGGATAAACCGTCCCACCGAAGTAAAAGTCGAACTGCTGTCCGGTTTTGCGGATATAGATCTGCCCGCCGTCTTTGGTCGTGGGGCCCTGGTTGGACGGTGTAAATGGCACCCGCCCCTTTTCCACTCCCATCACCTGGAATACCGCCTCGGCGGTGTTGGCGTTCGTGACCTTTTTGATCAGATGGATAGAGGCCAGATGATCCCCGTCCTCATCCCCGATCACAAGCTCCACAAGCCCTGTCTGCTCTACCAGCCCCGCCTCATACCACACTTTCGCCTGACAGTAAAAATTCACTGCCTCGGTGCTCCCCTGGGTATCCGCCGGCAGCACCTGATACTTGGACGCCCCATGCCAGGATGATCCACTCCCCTGGCCAGACAGGGAAAGCCATTGTTTCCCCTCCGCGCTGACAGTGCCCCAGGTACCGTTTTTCGGGAAGTCCTCCGTCAGGATGCCCTGGCCGTTGGTCATAGCGTTATAGTCTGCCGCTGTACTGTGCCGAAACAGCTCCTCGGACCGCTGCTTTTCCACCGCGTCCACCTCATCCACACTGCCTAGCTGGATGGCGCCGTATTCAGACACAATGCCTATGTACCCATTCTCATGGCTGTGAGTGATCTCATAGGATACCGGCGTCTCTTCGGATCCGTTATTCTGGATCTGTACCTCCAAAATCCCCTCGTCACCCGCTGCCGCGTCAAAGGTTTTTTCGGCGGCTGCATGGGATACGCCATCCGGCACCACCCAGGTGATCACGCCGCTCCCATTTTTCCATGTTTGTTCCAGATCCAATGTCCCGGATGGCACGGCCAGGCAATATCGGTCTGACGTATTCCCAAATACCAGTTTTTTCGGCTCGGTAACATTCAGTATTTTTTCCAGATTGTCGTACTTGTTTTTCAGGTCCCTTTTGATTCGGAATGGCATTGAAATTTCTTTTGCCCCGTGCCGTTGATATTTAATCATGGCCCCGGATATAGCTCCATCAAATTCTGATATGGATGGCTGCCAGTCCGCTCCCCCAAACGGAGTGAACCCCTGGAGGACATCGATGTACTGATTGAGCTCTATTCCGTCAAATTTTACCGAAATACTCATCCTTTTACCCCCTGCAGCATGTTTTTCAATTTCATTTCCCGCTGCTGTGCATTTGTCATCTGTGTTGCAGTGGCTTCCGCAATTTTATCCGGTCCGATGTAGAAATCCGCTCTGATCGGTCTGTCTGCCAGCTTTTGGATCACTTTCAGGTATTCGGCATTATTTTTCTCAGACAGTCCAGCTATGATTGCTGAATATACTGCTGAATAAATGTCCGTGTACCCTGTAGCTCCTCCCGCCCGCGGAACAGACATTCCCATACTTAACGCGCCTAACGTTTTCCTCGCAGCGTTAAAACTCAGTGCGCCCGCAACGCTTCTCCGTACATATTCCCGTTTGCTCTCTACAGACTGCAGAGTCGCTTCTACCATGTCCGCAGAAATAGCCGCTGCCTCCGGGATCTTTTCCCGAATTCCGACCACATAGCCTTCGCCCCAGTCTCCGCCCAACTTCATGGTTTCCTTCGCGGGGCTGTTGGAGTCCTGTTCCGCTTTGGCCGCGTTAATGGCTGTGCGGACCGTATTTGCGGCCTCTATCGCTATGGAATCCGCCACCGATACGATGCCGGCCTGCAGTCCGAGCCCAAAATCCTGTCCTACAGCATAGGCGGACCAATACATTCCCGCCCCTTCCAGTGCATTGATAGCCGCGTCTGCAACGCTTTCGGCTGTCGAAGATACGCTGCTTTTTCCAGATTCCATGCCATCTTCCAACCCCTGGTCCGTATCCTGTCCGGAAAGATAGGTTTTCCATGACGGTGAGTGAGTCCCCAGGCCGCTATTGATACTGTCAATGGTTTTAACTCCCAGATCCTCTCCTGCCGCTTCCGCCTCTGCCTGAGCCGCTACCATTCCGTTTACCAGACCCTGTACGCTGTCCGCTCCGGACGCTTCCAGTGTTTCTGCCCATCCGTCAAATCCTTCCGCGATTTTTGCCGCCCCGTTTGACTTCAGTTCTTCCCCAGCCGCGTTTGTGACGTTCATAACCTGCTCTTTCAGGTTCCAGGTTTCGTTTAGCTCTCCGATCCGTTCTGATCCGGCATCTACGATTGCCTGTACGGCGGATCCGGTCTGCGGCCCTGCTTCGATCAATGTCTGCAGTAATCCGTCATTGATTCCCCAGCTGATCAGGGTATTCAGATTCTGCTCCCAGGTCTCTACTCCTGCAATCTGTGAATTCAGCCCTTCCAGGATACTGTCCATGGATGTAGCTGCCCCGGTATCTAGTGTTTCAAACAATCCCAGCTGTGTTTCAATACTGCTCTGCAGGTTACCTTCCATCGTCAAAACAGCGTTGGTCACATCCACAGCGATCTGCTGCTGGCTTTCAGACAGGCTCCTGTATGCCTCCAGCTCCTGGCCGGCCACAGCCATGCTTGCCTGGGCGGCCGCGTCACGTTCACCTTTAGCCGCCGTATCTGCCTGCGTAGCAGCCGTGCTTGACTGAATTGCTCCTGTCATCTCCAGCTGTTTTTCTTTATACGCCTCCGCGGTTGCCGTTCCCTCTTCGATAATTCCAGTTTGTTCATCAATGGTTGCGGACAGTTCTTTTTCCTTTTGCTCCAGTTCTCGCTTTTGGTCATTGATCTCTATCAGGACATCTTCGGAGTCTCTCATGACTCCATTCCATTCAATTACGCCGTCACCATTGTTCCGTATGGCAGCATCCGTCAGGGCTATTGCAGTCTCGTAATCTTCATTCAGGGTTTTCAGCTGTTTCTGGACCTTTTCCTGTTCCATTTCAGCGTCAATGAGCTCTTTTGTTGCATCCGTGACGCCCTGATAAGTCTCTTCGAAAGCGCTCTTAAAGGCATCGGCCATAGCCGCGTTCTGGAGGTTATCTACGTACGCCTCCAGCTCTTCGTTGGACATACTGAGGGCCCCGGTGGTCTGGTCAATGGCCAGCTCCATGTCGGGATACAATTCATTCAGCTCTGCTACCAGGACGGCCATCCGCTCCTGCTTTTTGTTGGATTTATCCGTAGTGTCCGCAAGAGCAGTCAGCTCTCCCACGATCCCCTCTGCCATCTGTCCTTTGGCCACCGCCGAATCAACGCTTTCGGACGCTGTATTCATAGACTGCTGAAGGGCCTCCTGGGAAGCTTCCATGGACTCCATTGCTTCGTCCGCTGACTCTTTCAGGATATCCAGCTCCGTTTTTGTTTTCGGACTCAATGCCACAAACGCCGATACGCCCGCTACCAGAGCTGTGATTCCGGTAACAACAATTCCTACCGGATTGGCCGACATGGCCACGTTCAGCCCCTCCTGAGCTACTGTGGCAGATCCAGCTGCCGTGGCCTGTGCTGTTGTGGCTGTCGTAAGTGACAGAACAGACGTTACAGCATTCTTTACCGTTCCAATAAAATCCTTTGCCTTATTAGTCACCCAGACAGTGGCCATAGTGGCTCCCAGGGCCCCGGCCACCGGGATAATTTTGTCGATGTTCTCAGCCAGCAGTTCCATGCCGTCCTGGGCTACCGGGAGGAATTTCTGGAGGATCGGGGTCATTACTTCGCTCTGGAAGGTGCGACCCAGCTTTTTATACTGGTTGGTGATGCTGTCGTATTTGACCTCTTTCAAGGACTCCATGGCGCCCTTTACATCCTGGTATTTATCGCTTACATCATCCAGGGATGTGATTACCGCCATGGCATTGTCTTCTCCCAGAGCAGACCATGTATTGCTGGCGATTGTAAGGGCCTCCTGCTGGTTTTTCATCTGCGACAGGTCGCTAATTACGGAATAAAACACATCCCGCGTAGTGGCCTGGCCATTTTGCCAGGCGGTGAATAGATTCTGTGTTTCCTCTGAGAAGGAAGACAGGTTTTCTTCGATCCGCCCATCCGACAGGGAAATGGAAAATTCTTTGACAAAATCATTGACCTTATCCAGGTTGTATGCCCCGGAATCCAGACCGTTCTGCAGGATGGTAAACATTTCCTGCGCAGAAAACCCTGCCTGTCCCCACAGCTGGCTGTATTCGGCCAGGTTGTCCGTCAGTTCTCCGGACTTATCCAGTCCATTCTGAGCGCCCGTGACAATATAGTCAAAAGCCTCTTCCGCAGACAGGCCCATGTTGGTCATGAGCGCATCCACACCGCGGATATTTTCAGAGATATCTCCTCCAAAAGTATCACTCAAGGCCATGGCATTTTCTGTGATTTCCTGCAGCTTGGTCGGGTCCATCTCCCCGGTGTATTGCCGTACCCGGGCCATTCCATCCGCCACTTCGGCCACGGAATCTCCATATCCGGTGCTATAGATATCCTTCATGACTCCGCCGTACTGCTGCATTTCCTCGGCGGTGGCCCCTGTGCTGGCCTGCAGCTGCCTGGTAGCATCGTCCATTTCCAGGGTTCCCTGTACCGCTCCTGCCACCGCATTCTTTCCGAAATCAATGAGCGCATCGTAAACGTTCACTTTTAATGCTGTGCCAAAGGATGTTAATTTTTTTGCTGTGTTATCTGTTTTGTTCCCGAATTCATCAATGGATTTTGCACATCCATTGTAGGATGACTGCGCTTCTTTCAGCAGAGAGTCATTCTCATTCAAAGCTCTGGTTGCGTTGATTGTCTGGGCCTGCGCGGTATTCAGCTGCTTTTTCCAGTCATTCACCCGGTCCCCGGCCTTTTTATAGGTTTCCTCTCCCTGACTTACAATGCTCGTCAGGTCTTCTACCACTTTTCTCTGCTGTTCCAGGGCGTCGTTGGTGGTGTCTGCAGATCCCTCCATTTCCTTTAGGGCCTTTTCCGCTGATTCCAGGTACTTCCGGTAGGATTCCAGTTCCTCCCCGGTCCTGGCATACTGCGTTTCCGCGTGTTCCAGCCCTTTTCGTACAGCTTCCTCTTTTGCCTGGGAAGCCTCCAGGCTCCTGGAGAGTACATCATGCTTTTTGCTCAGTGTCTCCAGGGTATTGGCACTCCCCGCTGTTTCTGCGGATACCAGTTTCATTTCCGATCGCATGGCGGCCACAGCTTTATTGCAGGATGTGACTGCAGACCGGAATTCTTTTTCTCCATCCAGCGCGATAATCGCGCCTATTTTTCTTTTCCCTGGCATAGCGCCTCCTAAAATCATAAAAGAGCCGCCTGCTCATGCAGACGGCTCAAACTTTTTTGCCTATCAATCTTTGATCAGATATTCCATTAACTGCCTTCTTTTTTCTTCCCTACGGATCCTCCTGGCCAGATCCTCTGATCCCGGTGTCAGCCTTTCCAGCCAATTTTTTGCACCACGAAAAATTAATATACACGCTACAATCGCACCTACGCTGACCACAGCCGACCGAAATCCGCTCCCGATCCAGGTACCTATAAAAGCCAGAAATAATACATAGGCCGCAATTATTCCGTACATACGGTACTGGATCGCAAAAAAGAAAATTCTTATTGGTGCCCGAAGCAGTCGTTTCATTCCGCAGCCTCCTCTCTTATCTGAATTATAGCATATTTTCCCCTATAAATCCATGAGAGAGGCCACTTTTTTCTCTTCCTCAAAGGTGCCTTTTTTTATGCGCATATTGTGCATAAATTTGTACTTTTCAAAGAGATCACACCACTTTCCAAAATGCATATGGGCAACCTCCCGCTCCCGATATCCGATTTCCAATCCCACGAACACGATCCAGGCAAAATCAAGGGTGACTGGTTCGTCATTTTCCTCCTGCTCTAATTCATCGTCTCCGTGGGATTTTCGTTTTTTCTTTCGAAACAGCGGGCAAATTCTTTATGGAGGAGATTGCCCAGCTCGATCGGCGGAATATCCACCAGCCGGAGCAGCTGCTTCCTGGTCATCTTTTCCAGTTCCTTCCCCTCTTCCTCCGCTTCGATTTCCAGCCCTTCAGATACCATCCAATACAGGGCATCGTTCACTTCTTTGATTCCCGGCATCCGGTAGTTTCCCAGAATGAAACCTTCTTCATTTTTCAGCGGTTCTCCATTTTCATCCAGACGCGGTGTGAATTTTGACAGTTTTTCTTCAAATTTTGCGATATCGCCGTATTTGTCCTGGATCAATTCCAGGACAGCCATATCGCACCATACCGGGAACTCTTTTCCAGACAATGTAATATGATTCACTTTTTCAAACATATTTTCTCCTGCTGTTTATAAGTACGGGGCAGCTTCCCGCCCCGCTCCATCATGCTCCCGTTTTTGCCGTAACCGTTGTAGTCCCGGCTTTCTTTGCCGCAAATGTCTGCGCTTCCACCTCGGCCACAACGATCTTCTGTCCAGATGTGGCGGATACGTCAGAAGTTCCATCCCAGCTCTTCCATCCGTTGGCAACACTGCATACATCGTTGTAGGCCGGAAGCTCCACATCTACCCCGGTCTTATACATATACACATTCTGTCCTGTTTTTTCCGGAGTAACCGTTAAATGCGTAGTCCCTGTTTCTGTTCCCTCAGCGCTTTGCACCTGCAGGGTGCCCAGGGTATACCCGAATTTTCCGTAGATCCACGCCAGGGCCGCAGTTGCAGTCTCGTGTTCCTCCGTCTCTTTCCACTGCCCATTATCCAACGCAGATGCTTTCCCGCTGATAGACGGCGTTTTGTACTCGATGTTTTCTCCTCTGGTGGAATAGTCCTCGGACGGATCAGAAAATTTCACCTTAAACAGAATATTAGAAATAAACTTTCTTTTTCCATCTACCTTTTCCTGTGTGATCCATCCCATCCCCACATCCTTGTTCTGGTCATCTGCATTGAATTTCACATTTTTTTCAGTTACGGTATGTCCAAACAATTTCTGGTGTGCTACAACTGGGAGCGTTGTGGTATTCAAGGTAACGTCCGCATCCACAAACTCTTTATCGTATTCTGCCTTTCCATCATCGCCATACTGGGACGCTTCCGCATAGTTTGGAGTAACGGTTACTCCCACTGCTTTTCCGCAGGCGAACGGCTCATTGTAGCTTCCATCCTCTTTCATATCCGCAATAATCGGTTTTCTAAGTCCTAAATATGCCATTTCTTTCTCCTTTCTTCGGATTGTTATTTTAGGCGTTTGCGAAACGCCAGAACCCGCATAAATACGGGATTCTTTTTGTTGCAAAATAAAACAACTCCTCACTGATTTATGGTAAAATTGAGATGTCCAGTAACAATTAACCATATCCACCAGTAAAGGAGTTGTACCTATATGATACCATACAAACAGCTTTCTTTGGCAGATATTTTTACCGATTGCCAAAATAAATTTGATAACGATAAATATGAGTTCCTTTCCATCCTTGAAGAAACCATCGATCTCGATGAAATTGTCCCGGTGTCTTTTGTTTCTCATTTTCACGCTGCCACCGGCAGACCCCGCAAGCATCTTCTTTATCCAATGCTGAAGGCTCTGTTATTGCAGCGGATCTTCTCAATTCCAACGATCTCCCTCCTGATCGTATTTTTGAAATACTCTCAGGAACTAAGGGATTTCTGCGGCTTTTCTGTTGTTCCCGATGCTTCTAAATTTACACGCTTCAAACAGGATTTCTTATTGGACTTACAATCTATGTTTGATCACCTTGTTGATTTGACCGAACCGATCTGCCAACGGATTGATAAGGCAAAAGCTTCCATGCTTCTCTTTGACACCTCCGGCATTGAGGCCTGGGTTACCGAAAACAATCCCAAATATGCCAACCGTATCATCCGGCAGCTGAAAACCTTCAAAAAAGCAAATGGACTGGATGACTCCTTCGACCCTTATAAAGCTGCCTACGGCTCCATGCCTTCCCACGCCGCTGCCAATCCAGCCATACAGCAGATGTACATCAACGGTCATTTTTGTTATGCCTTTAAATTTGGCATCCTGACAAACGGGCTTGGCATTGTCAGGGATATCAGCTTTTATAACAAAGACTTTCTGGATGCTCACCCGGATATCGTGGTTGGAAAGAAATCCGACTCCCCGGATGAGGATAAAAGCCTTGCGGATTCCAAAGCTCTCATTCCTGTGCTGAAGGACTTTTTTAAGAAACATCCTCTGATCAACCCCAAAACATTTCTGGGGGATGCAGCTTTTGACTCCATTGAAATCTATAAATATCTGCTTCAGGAAGCTTCTTTTGAGAAAGCTTATATCCCGCTTAACGGAAGAATCTCTCTTCCGGAAAGTGACTGCCCTTTAAATGAAAATGGCATTCCCTGCTGCCCGAAAGATCCTTCCCTGCCGATGAAACGGGAAGGCAGTAAATCCCATCTGCGCTGCGGACTCCCTACCATGAAGTTCGTATGTCCCAAAATGAAATGGGTATATGATAAGGAAACGGGTAAAAGTAAGCGTGTCTGCCATTGCGATAATCCTTGTACAGAATCTTCCTGCGGCAGGATGGTTTATCTTTATCCTGAGAAAAATCTGCGTGCCTACCCTGGTACAATCCGCGGTACGGATGAATGGAATTCCACCTACAAAGTCAGAGGGAATGTTGAGAAATCCATCAACCATTTCAAAGACAGTTTTTGTGTTGCCGGACGTAAAACCCAGAATGAGAAAACGCTTCATGCCGACCTGCTTCTTGCCGGGATTACCCAACTCATTACGGTAACGGTTGCTGACAAACTGCACAAGCATCAATATATCCGCAGTTTAAAGCCCCTGATTGCATAACCTCACACGCCACATACCATTTCACAGGCAGATATCCCTATCTGCTTTGTTTTCATGTCTCAAAATCCTGTTATCCGCATCCACCTCCTGACAATCCGGTCATACCGGGGCTTTACCTCGCTGGAATCAAGCCTGCAAACCTGTTTCGCAATTACCTA